>ENA-UAMP01000231-UAMP01000231.1-human-gut-metagenome-genome-assembly--contig:-NODE-231-length-31104-cov-17.584077_pt1 | contig 31104 bp, 26 predicted proteins | sample MGYA00243285_ERZ654501 | MGnify/ENA primary metagenome ERZ654501 (study PRJEB26926, sample SAMN06164850) | human gut metagenome | biome: ENVO:00009003; feature: ENVO:2100002; material: ENVO:00002003...
AACAAAAGCAACAGACAGATGATGAGTGTATTTATTTATTCATCATCTAATTTGTAGCTTTATGCAATTACGTCCATCCATGCGCCGTGCAGCCAAAATGAGGCTGGCACTGGCTGGAGCCTCGGGGTCGGGAAAGACCTACTCCTCGCTCCTCATCGCTTACGGCATGACCTCCGACTGGTCCCGCGTTGCCGTCATTGATTCCGAGAACGGTTCGGCCGATCTCTATGCCCATCTGGGCAATTATCAGGTTCTCACCCTGCCCGACTACTCTCCCGAGACCTATATCGAGGCCATCGGTATCTGTGAACAGGCAGGGGCCGAGGTCATCGTCATTGACAGCATCTCCCATTGCTGGGATTATCTGCTCGATTTCCACGCCAACCTGCAAGGAAACTCCTTTGCCAACTGGGCCAAGGTCACACCCCGTCAGAATGCCTTCATCCAACGCATTCTCAACTCCTCGTGCCACATCATCTGCACCATGCGTTCCAAGCAGGATTATGTCCTCTCGGACAAGAATGGCAAGATGGTACCCGAGAAGGTGGGCTTGAAGGCCGTACAGCGCGATAACGTGGACTATGAGTTCACCGCCGTGCTGGACATCGCCATGAACCACAAGGCCACTACCTCCAAAGACCGAACAGGGCTCTTTACAGGGCGTCCCGAGTTCACGATAACTCCTGCCGTGGGGCAAGCCATCCTCAAATGGTGCAACATGACGCAGACCGCTCAATCGAATCCTTCCACGCAAAACCTCCACAGCCATGCTTCCAGTCTTTCAGCCTAATCCCGAGTTTGCCGTTGGGTTGAATCTTCCCGTGGAGGAGGCAACCATCGTAGAGGAGCGTCCCGCAACGCCGATTGTGTCGTTGGGGACTGCACCGCGTACCCGTCACTTTATCGAGGCCAACACCAAGCCTGTCGATATGACCCATCTGAAGAACGATTGTGTCGTTCCCGTATTCAGTAAGGACAACGAGGTGACGATCTCCCACCAGAGTTTTATTGAAACGGTATTGGGTGCTGCTCACCGTATGTTTCCTCAGGAGACCATCGACACGCCCGATATTGTCGTTTCGCATATTATCAAGGGACGGATTCCCGAGGCTATTCACAAGCCCGTGAATCAGCTCTTGGAGACGGACAAGACCATCTATTACGAGCGCATGGCCTTCTGCTTTGAGGTTCCCTCGATTTACGAGGAGGTGGCAGGCAATCGGTTGAATCTTTCGATTGGAGGGGTAAGGGCCTATAACCACGAAAACCTCTATTCGAAAAAGACGGTCGAGAAGTTCAAGGTCTTCATCGGTTTCAAGAACCTTGTCTGCTGCAACCTCTGTGTCTCGACCGATGGATTCAAGCGGGAGTTGCGGGTAATGAGCGTGCAGGACTTGTTTGAGGCTTCGTTGCAGTTGTTCCAGCAATACGATGCCGAGCGGCATATTCGGCAGATGGCAGCCCTACAACAGCAATCGCTCAGTGAACACCAGTTTGCCCAGTTGATCGGCAAGGCACGGTTGTATCAATACCTGCCCACAGCCGAGAAACGGCAGCTTCCAGCCATGGAGTTTACCGACTGCCACATCAATGCCGTGGCAAAGGCATACTACACGGACGAGAACTTTTCCCGAGGAGACAATCCCGAGATTGACTTGTGGAAGGTCTACAATCTCTTTACGGGTGCTAACAAATCCAGCTACATCGACACCTTCCTTGACAGGTCGCTGAATGCAACGGAGCTGATTATAGGAATCGGTCGGGCCTTGAAAGGGGATACTGAATACAGTTGGTTTGTGGAGTAACGCTTTACAGAGAAGAATACCCTTGCTGTCTTATGACGGCAGGGGTATTTTCTTATCCTCCAAAACAAAGCGCACTAATACATAGCAAGATGGATATATCATTCACAATCTATACATTACAATTTGCTCCAAAACCTGCAACTTACGGATATGGAATTTATGCTGACTAAAGTCGGAATCCGTGGTTTTGAGGGTTTTGAAAAGCAGAGTTTCAGGGTTTATGCAGGCGTAAAGTCTATTTTTAACTGCAACAGCTCCGAGAAATCGGAAAGATGTTTTACTTTTCAGTTTGTTTGTCTATCTTTGTGGGACATACGAACAAACACGGAGAGTGTAGCTCATTCCTTTAGAGTGAACGTAGGAAATTCAATCTGAAGAGGGAATTGGCGAACATCTTGCCGCGTCATATCCATTCGTGGGTATAGGCGTGGGGCTGTTGCTTATTTTATCTTCAAGGTTTCCTACGACCTACTCTAATGAAATAAGTTTTCGGCACCACGCTTTCTGCTTTTAATAAATCAAACATGATGAACCGTCGTTCAGGTGCTGGGACGACAAACCTAAACTTATTGCAACCATGAAAAAGTTGTTCTTACTGATGGCCCTGTTTGCCACAACGGTGTTTGTTGCTTGTTCCGATGATGACGACAACGCACAAATCAATCTGGAAGAACTCGTCGGAACATGGCGTTACATGCATTCTGTCGGTTATGAAATCGACGGCAACGCCAAGGACGAATGGGACGAGGACATGACGAACGCACAAATCTATTTCGTCTTCAATGCAGACAAAACTGGTTTCTATAAAGAGATGGATTCATCGGAAAGTATCGACTATTCCGTATCATCCAACAACAAGCTGACGGTTCGATATACACAATCTGGAGATCCGCAAACTTTTACCATTAAGGAGCTGACGACATCGACCCTTAAGTTGGAGTATCATGAAAAGGGTGATGGCTGGGAAGAATACGAACTCAAGACATTCAGCAGACAATGAAATCTCTTTTGAGAGTTGTTGTTGCCATATCTGCGGCCATTTTTATATCATCTGCATGTTCTGACGAGGATGCATATTATTTGACGGTTTCTCCTTTATCCGTCCATTTTACAGCAAAGGGTGGGACCGAAGAGATAACAGTTTCCAGCAATGGATATTGGACCTATCAGTGGAATGACAAAATACCCGATTGGGTTGGAGTTGATATTACAAGTACAGGGTTGCGCATAACGGTAGATGAAAATACCGACAAATCATCCCGTACTGCATTTCTCCTTATTTTCAAAAGCGTGGAAAGTCTACAAGATACTTTCAAAACCGTAATGGTGGAACAATGGGGAGAGAATGAATAAAAAGACAGACTTGGACAGGCGGTCTATACTTACCGTTCTGTCCAAGTTCGTTTTTCGCTATATCTTTTGTGTATTAATTATAATTTTTATAACTTGTATTACCATATCGCAGATAATTAATAATCACTTATCTTCTCAATGATGAAACTATTGCTTCCATATGCAATTAATAGCTTGGGTAATCTTGTGCACATTAATGCCGCTCACAAAGACGACAATTATACCTGCCCCACATGTGGAGCCCAATTATCGTTAAGAATTAGTAAAATACCTAAAGGTCAAAAATATCATAGAGTAAATCACTTTGCTCACAAGGGTTGCGCTGATAATTTTTGTTCTGAATCATTTCTGCATAAATTATTCAAACAAAAAGCAGCTGAGTATATAAGAATGGAGTTAGGCAGGCCCAATAGAGCTATTTGGTTTGAATGGGAGTGTGACAAATGCAACGAGTTACATAAGGGCAACTTGCTAAAAAAAGCGACAAAGGTTGTTGAAGAATTAGATTTACAAACTTGTAGACCAGACATCGCCTTACTTGATGACAATAATAATGTTGTTATAGTGATAGAAATTGTGGTGACTCATGAACCTTCACCAGAGACGTTGCAATTTTATCAAGATAATAAGATTGCATGTCTACAAATAAAAGTTTCTGATTTTTCAGAATGTGATAAGATAAGAGAAAAAGTCTTACATCCCGATATCGTAAATATCTGCCCTAATCCAATCTGTAAAAAATGTGGGGAGATTATGAATAGTGCCAAATTAATAGTTGTTTCTGCGCCATGCTGGAGGTGCTCTAATGACATGAAGATTGCCATGATTGTGTCAAATAATAGCAATCACACACTTAGCCCCGCAGATTTTACCGACGAAGAAATTAAGATGGCTCAGAGGTTAGGGGTGAATATTCAAAACCGATATAGCCAAACGGTAAAAGGGAATTATTGGGCAAATGTTTGTGATAAATGCAATGCATTTGTAGGAGATTTCTATATGCATGAATATTTTTATCTACCTCATGACGAAGAAATAGATTTAAATTATAAATGCTTCAATTGCATGGAAGTGGAACAAAGCCGAAAGGTGCAAGAGGAAAAGGAAAATATGCGTAAACGCCATGAAAAACTTACAACTTTGATGATGGCAAATGAGGGAAATAAGCTATGTCCCAAATGTAATGGAATTTTAAAAGTAAGAAGCGGAAAGCGGGGCCCTTTTTATGGTTGTGAAAATTATCCCAATTGCAAATATACAGAAACTATAGTTCTTGAATGAGGCTTGCTACGGTAGATTTACCTTGATTCTGATAGAATATGCTATTTACGTGATGTTGCGCACTCTTCCGTAGAGTTCTACAACCTTTTTAACTCGATATATACCTATCTTAAATATCACTGTCTCTTTTCAGAAACAGGGTAGAATTTTTGCATTACCCTCTCAAGAGTCCAAGCAAAACTCTGCATTATAAGAGTTCTAAACATACTATCCCTCTCTAATCGGATATACTAAACCTTTTTGAAACGCATATCGACAGTGATATGCTCGTATTCAACTATACGGGGCAGGATGGAACTTTCACGTTTCACTGACTGGCTTTTATGGGAAATATTTAGAGCAGTTTATGTAAAGCAGTATTAATCTTTAACCTCTAAATTTGGTCCCTTATTTACGAATCCTTATATTTGAGAATATAAATATCTATAAATAAGCCCTATGCATCCTATATTATATCCAGAAATGGCGTTGATTCAGAAAATGAGCCCATCTGAAGGAGAACGCAGCATCCTCAATTTTCTATGGAAGACCCTTAGCTCTGATTATGAGGTTTATTATAAACCTTTTATCAATGGGAACACTCTTGATATTGTAATTGTGAGAAGAAAATATGGTATAATTCTTATCGATATATGTGACTGGGAGCTAAATGAATACGCTATCAACGAAAGTGGATACTGGGAAGAAGGAAATGATAAGAAAAAAAGCTATATATGGTTGTCGCCATTTAATAAATTAACTAATTATAAATCCAATATCGTCAATTTTTATTGTAATAAGTCCCCAGAACAGAATATCGCAAGAAACAAAATTTGGGGCACAATCAATCGGATGATTTATTTTTGTAATACGTCCCAAGAAGAAACCAACCGATTTTGCAATCAAAAAGAATGCATATCATCAACTCACGAAATAAAATACTTTGGAATATTTGGGAGAGATGGATTAACACAAAAGGCTTTAAATGATTATTTTAAGCTAACCAACTTCACTAAACCTAATTCTGCCTTTACGGATGAATTATACCACGACCTTCAACGTTATCTTAAGCCTCCCCATCATGATATCGAAGAAGGCATTGATATACACTATACTAAAGAACAATCATCATTAATTGTTAGTTCGCCTCATGCTAGGCGAAAAATTAAAGGAACCGCAGGATGCGGTAAGACTTTAGTATTGGCAAAACGAGCTGTCAATGCATATATTAGAACACAACGCCCAATTCTCATTTTAACCTTTAATCTTGCCCTTAAAAATTATATTCGAGATAGAATTTCAGATGTTAAAGAGAGTTTTGGATGGGAGAATTTTTATATTACAAATTATCATCAATTTATTAAAGACCAATCAAATAAATATAATCTCACTCTTGATTTTGAATCTTTCGATAATATTCATTTATTCGATTGTGTTAAAAATAGGATACAACCATATGCTGCAATTTTTATAGATGAGATTCAAGACTACAAACAAGAATGGATAGATATAATAGTCAACAATTTCACAAATCAAGAGACCGAATTAGTTGTGTTTGGCGATGAGAAGCAAAATATATATAATAATGCAATAGTAGAGGATACGGATATTAATCCCAAAGAACTTATTATAAGGAGAATACCTGGATCATGGTATAAATCATTGAAAACAACATTTCGTCTGGGAACAGAGATTGCGACCTTGGCCAAAGCTTTTCAAATAAAGTTTCTACAGAAAAAGTATTCTATTGATGAGATGTCTATATCTCAAAGACTCAATTTCGAGGGACATATATTAGAATATTATCGTGCTACACAATCTACTTCTGTGGATCAGATTGTCGATTTGGCCTATAATCAAATAAAATTATATGATATACATCCATCGGATATAGCTATATTAGGCTGTACAAGAGGATATATGAGAGAGATAGATTATAACATTAGAATACGTTATAAGGAAAAAACCGCTATTACATTTGACACAAAAGAGGAATACGCACGAAATGCATCCATTTCTAAAGATATATGCCGAGTTCGTAAGAATGAACTTATACTAAGATCTGGGACAATAAAAATATCTACAATTCACAGCTTTAAAGGTTGGGAAATACATACTGTTATACTTATAGTCGAAAATACAGAACATGTAAACCCTGAGTTAGTATATACTGGATTAACACGAGCTAAACATAACCTAATAATTATCAATTTAGGAAATGCAACATATGATGCATTCTTTTCTTCAAGAATGCATTGTCAAGAAATATCATAAAAGCAAATACTCATATTTTTTACAAAAGCATCAATTTGTTTCCAAGGACAGACTTTGCAAGGGGGCCTTATATAAACACCTTTGCGAAAGTTTGTCCTTCTATTTTTGCATCGAGAATATTCTACATCAACGAACTTAACTCATGAAACAATTATGGAAAATATCACACGACAGATTACGGATAGTCCATAGATGAATACAATGGCTATCAATATTTACAAGACATTTTCTATTAACCAGCAGTCGGGAGGCAGGCTCTACATAGGGTATGCATACAGCCAATTACAGAAGGCTGCAATGTGCGCAATCATCTGATTAACAGCGGGAGAATCCGTAGCTCAGCAGGTAGAGCACAACACTTTTAATGTTGGGGTCCTGGGTTCGAGCCCCAGCGGGTTCACCAGAAAAGAGCTTACAATCAATAGATTGTCGGCTCTTTTTGTTTTTCAGCCCTACCCCGAATCCTTGTTTTGAACCTCAAAATATGCCCTTTTTCGGGCACAGGGTACGCATTGGTGTATACATTGTACAACTTGCCCAGCGCAGTTGTCGGGTTTGACAGCGGGTTCCGCAAACAGGAGCGCCTTCGGATGCCCACACGTCTCGCGGGGCCTGTTTTTGGGGGCGGGTTACTCCGATCCCATCGAGGAGAGGAAGATGACGGCGGCAGCCAACAGGTAGTCTTTCAACGGCGCACGAAGCAACAGACTGGCGCGCTGGATTTCCGACGTTACCTGCCGGACGGTCAGATTGAACTTCTGGGCAATCTGAAAATAAGTCATGTTTTCCAGCCTGCTGGCCATAAATACGTTGCGGGTCAGCACGGGCATTTTTGCCAGTTCACGGCGGTATATCTCAACAATTTCGGACTCGAACAGCTTGTCGATCAACTCTTCGTTGGAGAGTGTATTGATACCCGACTCTATCCGCCACAACTCCTTTCTGTAGAGTTCGCTGTGGGCCTTGATCATTGATTTCCGCTTGCGGAGAAACGAGATGCAACGGGTTCGGATGTAATTATAGATATAACCCTTGATGTTTATGTCGATATCGAGTTTGTCCCGATGTTCCCACAAATACATGAAGCCATCGGTCGTAATATCGGTCGCAACCTCGATATCATTCACGTAGGAGTATGCAATTCGCACAAAACGTTCCTTGTCGTTGAACAGCTTGTCAAACTCTTCCGCCGTCAATATTTTCGTCGGCTTTCCCATGCTCAAACTTCGCTATTGCGTTCAAAAATAGTAAATATTTGCGAAAATGAGGCCTTTTATCAAAAAAGATATCCCGAACCACTGGCCAAAATGCAATATTTCCCCGCTTCTTTCGAAGAAATGCGGACGTGATTTGCAAACCGTATAAAAACAGCATGCCGCAACCATCTTACCACAAAGCAATTGCAATAAATAAAATATCTTATTTGATTCTTAAATAAATTTATTTGCAGAAATGTCTGTAAACTCCCCCGCGTCATGCGTTTAAAGATAAAAGGCACAAACAAAGCAAATTTCAACGAAAGATGAATCAGGACGTGATATACCGGGCCTTGCGAGGAGAAGCGACGCCCGAAGAGCTGGAGCAGATCGAGCGGTGGTACATGGAGGATCCGGAGGAGTTCCAGCGATGTGCCGATGAAGCGCATCTGCAGATCGACATGATGGAGCTGTACGGCGAGCAGATGCGGCCTACGAGCTGGATCGTTACCCACTGGAAGCGTGTTGCGCGCATGGCGCTGCATGCTGCCGCCATGCTTGCCGTCGGCCTTTTTATCGGAGGATATGTCGGCCGGGAACGGACCTACGAGCTGTTCTCCGAACAAACCAACACATTGCAGGCCCCGAACGGCCAACGCCTGAAACTCACCCTGCCGGACGGAACCGGAGTCCAGCTCAACTCCGGCTCGGTCATCGAATATCCCTCCGTGTTCGGCAAAGACGTCCGCCGCATCAGGCTCTCGGGCGAGGCCATGTTCGATGTAACGCACAACGAGGAGCAGCCCTTCGTCGTAGAGACCTTCGCCTCCGACATACGGGTGTTGGGAACGCGGTTCAACGTAGTGGCCAATGAAAAACGCCGGCGATTTTCCACGGCTCTGTTCGAGGGACGTGTCCGGATCACCAACAAACTCGACCCGACCCAGAAAGAGATCGTATTGAATCCGAACGATGTCGCGAATCTGTCAAACGGTCACCTCTTTGTGGAACCGATCACCGATCCGGAGATTACGTGCTGGACGGAGGGCCTCGTCAGCATATCGGGCCTGCCGTTCGACGAACTGATGGAGAAATTCGAGCAGGCGTTCGATGTCAAAATCAGGATCGAACTCGAAACTCTTCCGGACATCCGGAACGTCAGCGGCAAAATCCGCGTAAACGACGGCATCGACAAAGCGCTCCGCATCTTGCAATACACGGCAGATTTCTCCTACAGAAAGAATCCGGAAACGAATGTGGTGACGATATACTGATCCCCTTCCATCCATTGTCCAACCCTAAACAGAATTGCCTATGAAAACGTAGCTGCAGACCCACCCGCAACTCGTTCAACAAAAAGCCTGCGGAGGTAGGATGCCGCAGGCCCGATAATAGATTGAATTGAGTTTTTGAGACAACCAACTAACCTATTACCTAAAACATTGCAAAGATATGAATAAAACAGTATTCTTCCACAGGTTTCGAAGACTGTTTGGGTTCGTATTGACAATCTCCCTGCTCGGAAGCGTGTGGGCGGTTTCGGCACAGAATGCCCGCATCTCCATCAAAATGGAAGACGCTTCGATTGCGCAGGTCATGAAAGAGATTGAAAATCAAACTCGTTACTTGTTCATCAACAAAGGTGTCGATACCCGAAACAAAGTCAGCATCGACGCCGCACAAAAAACGGTTCAGGACGTATTGGCACAACTCTTCGCCGATACGGACATATCCTACCAGATCGACGATTCATACATCATACTCACCCGGAAGGACGATCGTTCGGCTCCGGTTTCCGTCTCCGGAAAGATTCTGGATGCGGCGGGCAGCCCGATTGTCGGGGCCAGCATTCTGGTTCAGGGCACGACCGTAGGTGTCAGTTCCGATATCGACGGAACATTCACGCTTCAGGTCCCGGCTCCGGCCGCCGACCGGTCGCTCGAAATCAGTTTCATCGGCTACACGCCCGTTACCGTGGCCGTGGCCAACCGAACCTATTTCGAGATAAGGCTTGAGGAATCCGCTTCGCAAATCGAATCGGTCGTCGTCACGGCCCTGGGAATCAAGAGATCCGAGAAGGCCGTGGCCTACAACGTACAACAGGTCAAAACCGAGGACCTGACGACCGTCAAGGATGCCAACTTCATCAATTCGCTGTCGGGCAAGGTGGCCGGCGTGACGATCAACGCCTCGTCGTCGGGTGTCGGCGGTGCCACGAAGGTCGTGCTGCGCGGCAACAAGTCCATTTCGCAGTCGTCGAACGCGCTGTACGTCATCGACGGTATTCCGATGTACAACTTCGGCGGCGGAGGCGGCACGGAGTTCGACTCGCGCGGAGCCACCGAGTCCATCGCTGACCTGAACCCCGAGGACATCGAGTCGATGTCGGTGCTGACGGGCGCTGCAGCCGCCGCCCTCTACGGTTCGGAGGCTGCGAACGGCGCGATCATGATCACGACGAAAAAAGGCGAAGCCGGGGCCTTGAAGGTGACGCTTTCGAGCAATACGGAGTTTCTGGACCCGTTCGTGCAACCCGAGTTCCAGAACCGTTACGGAACGGGACTCAACGGGCAGCGCAGCGGATCGAACATCTACAGCTGGGGCGAACGGCTGAATGCAGCCTCGCGCTACGGCTACACGCCCGATGACTTCTTCGAGACGGGCCACGTCTACACGAATGCCTTTACGCTTTCGGGCGGTACGGACCGCAACCAGACCTATTTCTCGGCTGCGGCAGTCAATTCCGACGGGATCATCCCCAACAACGAATACGACCGCTATAACTTCACCTTCCGCAACACCTCCTACTTCCTGAACGACAAGCTGCGTCTGGATGCCTCGGCCAGCTACATCTACCAGCAGGACCAAAACATGACCAACCAGGGCGTCTACTCGAACCCGCTGGTCCCGGCCTACCTCTTCCCGAGGGGCGAGAACTTCGACCTCTACCGCCGTTTCGAACGTTACAACGAGGGTACGAAGCTCATGGAGCAGTTCTGGTCGTCGGACATGGAGGGCGGCGACCTGCGGATGCAGAATCCCTACTGGATCGCCTACCGCAACCTGCGCAATACGGACAAGAAGCGCTACATGCTCTCGTTCTCGGCCTCGTACGACATCCTGCCGTGGCTGAATGTCTCGGGGCGCGTCCGGATCGACAACATGAACTCGCTCTACACGCAGAAACTCTACGCCTCGTCGAATACGACCATCACCGACGGCGGCAAGAACGGCCACTACACCGAGGCCCGGGCCTACAACACGCAGACCTACGGCGACGTGATGGTCAATATCAACAAGACCTTCGGCGACGACTGGTCGCTGAACGCGAACATAGGCGCCTCGATCAACAACATCAAAACCGATGAGTTGTCGTACCGCGGCCCGATCCAGGAGAACGGACTTCCGAACGTCTTCAACGTCTTCGATCTGGATGACACGAAGAAACGGGCCGAGAAGACGGGCTGGCACGACCAGACGCAGTCTCTGTTCGCTTCGGTGGAGGTGGGTTGGCGTCAGATGCTCTACCTCACGGTGACGGGCCGCAACGACTGGGCCTCGCAACTGGCCAACTCCCCTTCCTCGTCGTTCTTCTATCCGTCGGTCGGACTGTCGTGGGTGCCGACATCCACATGGGATCTGGGTGAGGCGTTGAGCTACCTGAAGATCCGCGGCTCGATCGCCTCGGTGGGTATGCCTTTCCCGCGTCACCTGACCATCCCGACCTACGAATACGACGCCACGAACCGCGTCTGGAAGGACAAGACCCACTATCCGATCGGGGACCTGAAACCCGAGCGCACGACCACCTACGAGGTGGGTCTCGACGCACGGCTGTGGCAGCGCATCAGCCTCTCGGCTTCGTGGTATCAGGCCGACACGAAGAACCAGACCTTCGACCCCTCGCTTCCGCCTTCGTCCTCCTATACGACGATCTACCTGCAGACGGGCCACGTCCGCAATACGGGCGTCGAGCTGTCGGCCGGATATGACAACCAGTGGCGCGATTTCCGCTGGGCGACGAACTTCACCTACTCGTGGAACCGCAACGAGATCATCGAACTGGCGGCCAACGCCGTGAACCCCGTAACGGGTGAGCCGTTGAATCTCAACAAACTCGACATCAAGGGTCTGGGCAAGGCGAAGTACATCCTCAAGGAGGGCGGCACGCTGGGCGACCTCTACACGACCTCCGACCTGCGCTTCAACGACAACGGATACATCGAGGTGGACAAGAACGGCAACCTGCTGCTGACGGACGAAGGGGACGACATCTATCTGGGTTCGGTCTTCCCCGACCACAACCTGGCATGGCGCAACGACTTCTCGTGGAAGGGCATCAATCTCGGCGTGCTCTTTACGGCCCGCATCGGCGGCATCTGCTACTCCGCGACGCAGGCCAACATGGACCTCTACGGCGTTTCGGAGGCTTCGGCCGCAGCACGCGATGCCGGGGGCGTGTGGATCAACGGCCGCGAGCTGGTCGATGCGCAGAAGTGGTACCAGGCCATCGGTTCGCAGTCGGGCCTGCCGCAGTACTACACCTATTCGGCGACGAACATCCGTCTGCAGGAGTTGTCGTTGGGCTACACGCTGCCCGCAAAGTGGTTCCGCGACAAGATGCGCATGACCGTCTCGTTCGTCGGGCGCAACCTCTGGATGATCTACTGCAAGGCGCCGTTCGACCCCGAGGCCGTCGCCTCGACGGGCCTGAACTACCAGGGCATCGACTACTTCATGATGCCGTCGCTCCGAAGCCTGGGTTTCAACGTAAAATTCCAATTCTAAATGAACAGCAAGACCATGAAAACTATGAATCATAAGGTGCAGCGGCTGCTGCTTGCGGTCGTGCTGCTCGGCCTGGGAGCCTGTACGGGGGATTTCGAAGAGATCAACCGCAATCCCAATCAGGTCACCGAAGACCAGATGGAGGCCCTGAACTACAAAACCGGCACAAAATTCAAATCGCTGCAAAGTCTGGTCATCCCGGTCGAAGAACACATGTACCAGTTCAACGAGTCGCTTTCGGGCGGTCCGTTCGGCGGCTATATCGGCGCGACGGTCGATACGTGGCAGACGAAGTTCGAGACCTACAACCCCTCGGCCGACTGGCGCAAATGGCCCTTTGCAAATGTCATCACGGAGACCTACACACCCTACAAGGGCATCGTCGGCGGTACGGACGACGAGGTGGCCATAGCCTTCGCCAGGTTGTTGCGCGTGGCCATCATGCATCGTGTGACGGACTCCTACGGTCCGATACCCTACTCGCAGCTCGAGAGCAACGAGTCGGTCTATGTAGCCTACGACTCGCAGGAGGCGGTCTACACGAAGATGTTCGAGGAGCTGGATGAAGCCATCGAGATCCTGGGCCGCAACACGACGCTTCCGGCCGAGGCATGGAACCGCTACGACGCCGTCTACTACGGCAACATCGCCCAGTGGCTCAAGTATGCCAACTCGCTGAAACTGCGCATGGCCATGCGGCTCTCCTACGTCAAGCCCGAACTGGCGAAGGCGAAGGCCGCCGAAGCCATTGCCGGAGGTGTCATTACGGCGAATGCCGACAATGCGGCGATGCATGCCGCGGAGAACCGCACGACGCTCATCTACAACGACTGGGGCGACCACCGCGTCGGGGCCGACATCCTCTGCTACATGACCGGCTACAACGACCCGCGCATGGAGAAGATGTTCCTGCCGAACGATGTGGGCGACTACGTCGGCATCCGCATCGGCATCGACGTGGCGGGCAAATCGACGGCCATGGCCAAGTATTCGAACATGATCGTCGAATCGACGACCCCCTACCTGTGGTTCAACGCTGCCGAGGCCACGTTCCTGCGCGCCGAATACGAACTGCGCTGGGGATCCGAAGAGACGGCGAAGACGCTCTACGAGCAGGCCGTTCAGCTGTCGTTCGAGGAGCGCGGCGCTTCGGGGGCGGAGGCCTACCTGGCGGACGCCAGCAAAAAGCCGGCGCCCTATACCGACCCGTTGGGCAACTACAGCGCATCGGCCCGCAGCGAAATTACCGTTCCGTGGGAGACGGCATCGGACGCCGGCGATGCAGAAGCCGTATGGGAGCGCAATCTCGAGCGGATCATCACGCAGAAGTGGATCGCCATCTTCCCGCTGGGCGTGGAGGCGTGGTCCGAACACCGCCGCACGGGCTACCCGAAGCTGTTGCCCGTTCCCACCGACAAGTCGGGAGGATCGGTCAATGTGGAACAGGGCGCACGCCGTCTGCCCTACCCCGTCGAGGAGTACCAGCAGAACAACACCAACCTCCAGACCGCAATCCAGACGCTCGACGCGGAGCAGCAGAACGGCGACCGCACGGGCGACGTCATGGGTACCCGCGTATGGTGGGATTGCAAACCGTATAACAAGTAATTGTCATGAACATGAAACCGAAACTGACGATACGTCTCCTGCTGTTGGGCGTTGCGGCCGCAGCCCTCACGGCATGCAGCGACTGGACGGAGATGGAGACCGTGGAGAATCAAGTAAACAAGCCGTGGGAACAGGACCCCGAACTCTGGGCCGAATATACCGCGGCACTGAGAGCCTACAAGCAGTCCGAGCACTTTATCGTTTACGCCCGGCTGCACAACTCGCCCGAGAAGTCCTCGAGCGAACAGGATTTCATGCGCTGCCTTCCCGATTCGCTCGACATCGTGACGCTCACGAACGCCGACAACTTCTCGGAGTTCGATGCGGAAGACATGGCCGTGATGCATGAAAAGGGGACCCGGGTGCTCTATCAGATCGACTACGCCGCACGGAAGTCCGAGTTTGCCGACCCCCAGGCGCTCGACGCCTATCTGGAGCGGGTTATTGCCGCCGTAGCGGCCAACGGCATGAATGGATACTCGTTCACGACCGACCCGCTGGCTGCGGAAGCCACGGCCCGGATTGTCGAAAAACTTTCGGCGGCAAAATCCGAAGGACAGATCATCGTCTTCGAAGGCAGCCCGCTGTCGCTTGCCGCCGATGACCGGGCCAGGATCGACTACATCGCACTTGACACCGAGAAGATCGAAAATGTCCAGGAGGTGAAACTGCAGATCCTGAACGCCACGGGATATGCCGGCATTGCACCTGAAAAGCTGCTGCTTTCGGCCGAAATCAGCGCCCCCCTGTTCGACGAGGAGCGCACGGAGTTTGCGGCCGTCGAAGAGATGGCGCGCCGCGTCGTCGAGTTCGGCCCGGTGGGCGGTCTGGCTGCATACAACATCTCCGAAGACTACTACCATGCGGAGATGAACTACCAGACCATCCGCACGGCGATCCAGACGTTGAATCCCGCTAAATAACGAACGCCATGAAAGAATACGGAAAATATCTGATTACGGCCGTCGCCGCCGTCGCCGCCCTGTCGGCCTGCGACAACTACGATGCCGACGACCGGAAATTCGGCAATGTCGTCTACCTCGACGTCGCCGAAACGGACGAAGTCCGGCTCACGACCTTCAGCAACAACCTCCCGACCTACGAATGCACGATGCAGGCCATGCTGACCTATCCCGCCGGACAGGACGTCACGGTATCGCTCTCGGTCGATCCGTCGCTTGTCGGCACCTACAATGCCCGCTACGGAACCGACTGGCCGATGCTCGACGCCCAATACTACGAGTTGTCGGCCGACAACGTCACGATTCCCGCCGGGAAGAGCTCTTCCGACATCGTGACCCTGCAGCTCAAGGAGCTCATGGGCCAGGGAGAGGAGCAGTCCGGCGCCCTTCCCATCGACCAGACCTATCTGGTTCCCGTGCGCATCAGCCACGCTTCGATGGATGTGCTCGCCGGCTCGGATGTGGCCTATTTTGTCGTGAAGCGCTCGTCGGCCATCACCGTCGCGGCGCAGCTTACCGACAACTGGATCGAGTTCCCGACCCTCGACAAGTACGGCGAGAACAGCAAGGCCTGGAACGGCCTTACGGCCATGACCTACGAGGCACTGATCTACATCGACGACTTCGCCACAAGCAACGCTTCGGGCAATCCGGTGAACATCTCCTCGATCATGGGCGTCGAGCAATACCTGCTGCTGCGTATCGGCGATACGAATTTCGAGCGCCAGCAGCTGCAGTTCGACGGCTCGGGCAACGGCTCGCAGTTTGGCAAGATTCCGGGTCGCGATGCGACGAAGAATCTCGAGAAGGGCCGCTGGTACCACGTTGCCTGCACCTACGACCAGGCAACGCGCACGGCGCGCATCTACGTCGATGGGCAGATCCAGAGCGAGGCTACCGGCGTCGGCATTTCGGCGCAGAGCCAGAAGACCCAGATCAACCTGGCCATGCGGGCCCTTTACGATCTGTGGAATACGGCTCCCGACGACCAGAAGCCGCAGTATGAGACCGACGACACGGGCTACAACAAACTGGGTGAAGCCTACCAGTTCTTCCTCGGCCGTTCGTACGACGACTACCGTCCGCTGAACGGCAAGATCGCCGAAGCCCGCGTGTGGTCCGTAGCGCGCACCCCCGAACAGATTTGGGAGAACATGTATGAGATCAAGGACCCGCAGGACGACCCGACACTTCTGGGCTACTGGAAATGCAACGAAGCCTCGGGCAACACGGTCAAGGACTATTCGATGTATCACAACGACGGAGTGGCCAAATACGATATCATCTGGCCGCAGGGCATCGAGATTCCGAAACTTAACGAAAACAACGAGTGACTATGAAAACGATATTCAACATACAGAATGGGATGGTGACGCTTCTCTGCACGGCGGTATTCGCGGGCCTTACGGCCTGCGATGCCGGCACCGTGGAACGCGAAGGCGGCAAACTGCCCGATAGGGAACCGCTTGAAACCACATACGGAATGTTGCGGAGCAGCAGTGCGGCGGACAGAACGATAGATGTGCTATTAACCGAAGGCGGCAATGGTTTTGTTGTAAGAAATTTTTATTTCCAACAGACAACGCCTGCTTCCGACAAGGTTTCGATTGACGCATGGGTCAATGCGGCACTTTTGGACAGTTATACTCCCAACGACGAAATTGAACGGGAGTTGCTGCCGGAAACCAATTACGAATTTCTTGATGGTAACACAATGGATCTCTCACCTGAGACTCAATGTTCAGCATTGAAGCGTATCAGGTTTACAGCGACAGGACTTGCTGCCGGGGAATACATATTACCGCTCACTGTTGCCGAAAAAGATTCTCCGGATGACAGCAAAACTCTGTACTATAATGTTACGGTTCGCCAGCCATATACCGATGAATATGCGCTGCACGATGGCCATGACCTGTTTTTCGTGTTCTATATCAACACAAACGACTATCAGCCCTTATTGGCGCAAGATTATATCATGCGTAAAAAACTGGCCCGAGGGACAACAGTAGCCTGGTACGATGCCGTAGGGAATATCATCAATTTGCGAACCGTAGTTCTTGATTACGATGCAGCTACAGGCCGTGCACTGTTAAACCTTGGAAATGACATGCGCTATGTTCTTGATCATACTGTAAAATACATCCGCCCACTACAGGAACACGGCAGCAAAGTATGCATCAGTCTGGAAGGTGGAGGTTCCGGGCTCGGATTCTGTAATCTCACGGACGAGCAGATTGCCGATTTTGTAGCACAGGTCAAGGCCGTGATCGAGAACTATGAACTTGACGGCATCAACCTTTGGGACCGCAATGCCGGTTACGGAAAAGAGGGGATGCCAGCTGTCAATACCACCTCATATCCCAAACTGATCAAAGCAATGCGTGAATCGCTCGGCTCGGAAAAATTGCTGACACTGACCGTATACGAAGAACCTACCGAAAGTTTTTGGGATACGGAGGCCACGGGAGGTATTGCGGTTGGAGACTACCTTGATTATGCATGGTCCGGATATAACAGCAACAGTGAAGCCCCGCAATTGCTTGATCCGTGGAACGATGGATTGGAATACATCTCACCCTATACTCAGAAGCCAATTGCCAACATGCCCAAGGAGCGATACGGATGTATTAATTTCCCCATTTATCCTGCCAATTCAATTGAATTGGAGACGGCGTGTGAATTCCTCATTGACTGGGTTCCGAACTATAAGTCCAACAACATTATTGTTTTCGATGATTTGCGTACTAATTTACAAGACAATTATGAAACAGTTTGGGATGTGCAGTTCGCGTTGTGTTGCACTTATATGGATGCAGAGAATCGCTACATACTTGGCAGTAGAAGCGGGTATAGTTATACATTTGATAACTATAGATTAGGCCTATTGCCTAATGGCATAGGCGGATACGGTAAATGGAAAAAGGATTGGCAATAAAATCGGTCGATTCTGCATATTCAAATTTTCCAGCTCTCAAACAAGAGCAACAAACAACATTTATTCATTACTAACCTGTGTTGAATATGAAAAAGTCTTTTAAACTCATGGTTGCCTTCGTAATGGGCGCCAGCATGTTGTTCTCGTGCCAGCAGGCCGATGAACCGATGATTGACAAAGGTCAGGAATCGGCTCTTAAAACGCGAGCTTATGGAGATAAGACTCCGACGGTCACGATCTATGTCGAGACCAACGACGTAAACCCGCTTAATGCAGGAGACTACAAACTTCCCGACGGAACGCCCTATGCAGACATTGTGGAACTTTTTGCCTCGAATATCCACAAGCGGACGGTAAACGGCGTGGTAGAGCCGACGCTCTATCTGAACGACAAGATGACCAACCTGTTGGAAAACGATGGTTATCTGACCTATGTAAAGCCGCTTCAGGATATGGGCATCAAGGTGTTGCTGACCGTATTGGGTGACTGGCAGGGAATCGGTGTCGCCAACATGAACGACACGCAGACCACGCAGTTTGCCAAGATACTGGCCTACGCCGTGGAGAAATACGGTCTGGACGGTATCGGATTCGACGATGAGTATGCAAACTATCCATCGACCAATTCAACCTCCTTCAGCCAAATCATTATCAAACTCCGCGAGTTGATGCCGGCAGACAAGCTCATCACGGTATTCCAATGGGGCTATTACAACACTATTAACGCTCAGGCAGGAGCCTTGATTGACCATGCATATGCAAACTTTGGTTACAGCACCAACATCGGTATTTCCGGCGTAACCAAGGATCATTTTGCTCCATTGTCAATCAATCTGGGCTCTATCGGCAGTGTAACAGTTTATGGTGATTATGCCTATGAATTAGCTGAAGCCGGTTATGGTTCAATCATGCACTTCAACTTGCGTACCAGGAATGACTCCGATCCGTTAAACCTGTTCAAGGCCATTGCTGACGGTGCATGGGGAGAGACCAACGTTACCTGCACGAACGGTAATCGTCCCCAGGACTGGACCTTCGTATCGTCCGGCTATGAAATCAATATGGATGAGGTAGAATAACCTCTGACAGAATATGTTTGAACAGACCGATTCAGGAAGGTTATCTGCCTGTAAGCTATAACCGGTTCCGGCCCGTACATCCTTCGGGGTGTGCGGGTTTTTTATGCCATGGCCTCGTCGGACGGTAAAAATGGCTGCCGGATGTATATCGACCGATCAGGGATCGGCTATCTGCCTGTAAGCTATCTGAATACCGGCAGCCAGTAACGGATGCGCAAACAAGCAATATTATCGCAACAAAGATACATTTTTTTGAGGAATAATACAAAAAGGCGCAAGAGTTATCTTTTTGGTTTTGGCGGTTTGGCATCGGATTCGACAACAAGCCCTCCTCCGTCGGACCGGATATCCGCACGGCATCCGACCACCAGTTTGTCGGCCTTGCGGTGTTCGGGCCGGCACTCGTCGGTGTAGCCATAGTCGAGCCGCAGCACGATTCTCTTCCCCGAGACGCTGCTGCGGCTCTGCAACTGAAACGGGAGTTTCAGCTCCTCACGGCCGCTGAAGGCGGTTACCCGGCAACTCCGTTCAGCGGCATAATCTGCGGACACATCCCGGCCCGCATCCAGCCCCTTCCGCCGCGGAGCCGAGCTGCGGCGGAGGTCCCGGCGGAAGGGTGGCAAACCGGATTACTCGATCGCCTGACGGGCCCACTTGCCGGCCTGTCCCGCACCGCCGTTGAACAGCCGTCCCTCGCGCCACGAGATCTTCGGATAGAGCGACCGGAGTTCCCTTGCGCTGTTGGTTATCGGGCTGCTGCCCGAAGTGGCGAACGGAATCACGGTCTTGCCCGCAAAGTCGTACTGTTCGAGGAACGTATTGACCGCCCGAGGACAGAGGTCCCACCAGATCGGATAACCGAGGAACACCACGTCGTAACGTCCTGCGTCGAGCGGTTTCCCGGCCAGTTCGGGTCGCGCACCCTCGTCGCGCATCTCCACGGAGCTGCGGCTGCGGTTGTTTCTCCAGTCGAGGTCCGCAGGCGTATAGGCCTTGGCGGGTGTGATTCGGTAAAGGTCTCCGCCGGTCTCCGAGGCAATGGCCTGGGCCACCCGCTCCGTGGTTCCGGTACAGGAGAAATAGGCGACAAGGACGTTCTTGTCCGAAAGTCCGGTGCGCTCCGGCGCCTGTTGAGCCGCCGCACCGAGATTCAAACCGACAATTCCCATAAGCATCATCATTGTACGTTTCATGTTCGATATTTTTTTGTGTGCAGTGTCTTATGCGGCATCACCCGGCTGCCGGGCCGTCGAACACCTTGCGGAAGAAGCGTTCGATGCGGTCGAACGGAATCACCTCCAGGTTGTCATACAGATCGACGTGGCAAGCCCCGGGGATGATCAACAGCTCCTTGTTGTCGCCACGGAGCAGTTTGAAGGCGTCCTCGCTGAAGTAGCGCGAATGGGCCTCCGCCCCGTGGATCATCAGCACGGCGCTGCAGATCTCGCCGGCACAGGAGAGAATCGGCATGTTGATGAACGCGAGCGAATTGGTCCGGTTGAGCCCGTCGTTCGAGTTGGGTGAGCGGCGGTGGTACCCGCGCGCGGTCTTGTAGTAGTCGTGATACTGGCGGACGAAGAGCGGAGCGTCGTCGGGCAGCGGGTCCACCACCCCGCCGTCGCGTGCATAATCCCCGGCGCAGTAGTCGCGCGTGCGCTGCTCGTTGAGCTGCACGCGCAGCCGGTAGCGCTCCTCGTCGGACATCGAGTCGAAGTAGCCGCGGGCATTCACCCGGCTCATGTCGTACATCGTCGAGGTCACCGTAGCGCGGATACGGGGGTCGTTGGCCGCGGCATTGAGGGCGAAGCCGCCCCAGCCGCAGATGCCGACGATGCCGATGCGCTCCGGATCGACGTCGTCGCGCATGAGCAGGCAATCGACCGCGGCACTGAAGTCGTCGGTGCTGATCTCGGGCGAGGTGAGGCAGCGCGGTTCGCCGCCGCTCTCGCCGCAGAACGACGGGTCGAAGGCCAGCGTCAGGAATCCCCGCTCGGCAAGCGTCTGGGCATAGAGGCCCGACACCTGCTCCTTCACGGCGCCGTAGGGGCCGCAGACAGCGATGGCGGCCAGGCGGCCGGTCGCTCCCCGGGGTTTGTAGAGGTCGGCCGCCAGCGTGATGCCGTAGCGGTTGTGGAAGGTGATTTTCGTGTGCAGGACCTTGTCGCTTTGCGGGAAGGTCTTGTCCCATTCGGCAGTCAGTTGCAGAGTCTCCATATCGGTATGTTTTACGTGTTTCTGTCGCTCACGGGGCATGCCCGCGGTCGTTGCCGCTGCGGTCAGGAGCAGCATGAGCATGCAGGTTGTCGTTCTCATTCGGGTGTGCTTCGGTTTTCCGTTTCGTCCGGCTCTCGGGTATTTCCCTCCGAACCCGATACAAAGGTAGGGCGTTTTTCCGCTCCGGATATGATCCGGATTACGGATCGTTCTACCATTTTTACCTTTTGCCCGCATCGGGCCCGCCGGAGCTGTTCTTGCTGCATCAACACCCATCCGCCGGGCGGGACGGGTGTGGTGCGCGTCCACAACTGTGTGGAATATATACGCATCCGCTCCGCATCACGGCATTTTGGCACGACACCGCATGTGGCTTATAATCCGAAAGTTACACTCTTCTTGCCGTTTTGGCCGGCAAATTGACCTTTTCCGAAGCAGAACAACTCATGAGTTCAAGCAGAAAAAACTGGTGTCTAACCATTAAAATGTTGGTGTTATGAAAAGGTTATTTTTTGTGGCGGCCATGCTCGTAGCTTCGGGCACCGCCGTGTGGGCAGGGAACAACATGTCGTCGCAGGCGACGGTAGTCGCGGCGCAGGACGCCGATTTCAAACCGATCGATGTAAAGGAGCTCCCCGGAGCCGTGGCGATGTCCGTCGAGAAATACTACCCCGAGGCCGAGATCAAGGAGGCTGCAGTGAAGGAAGACGAGAGCGGCACGAAGACCTATCGGGTCGTGCTGCGCCAACAGGAGGGAACGGAGATGACAGTTCTCTTCTCGGCCGAAGGAGTAGTGCTTCCCGATGAGGCTCCGGCCGCAGAGCCGGAACCGGCTGCATTGCCCGACGACTGTCCGATGGACTAAACTCCTCCCCGACCGGAGGTCGGATCCCGACACACCGTTCGGACGACGCCGCAGTTTCCATCCCCCGGAAGCTGCGGCGTCACTGTGTGCCGGCCCCGCCCGACAAAAAACGCCGGCCGGAGAAGGAAGAAATCGCCGCCGGGTGCATATCCGAACGTTTTTTTTCTTATTTTTGCCGTAAGGATACAAGAGGGGTGCCTTTCCGACTGCGGGAAACGGCTGAGATCATACCCTATGAACTTGATGCGGTCAATACCGCCGAAAGGACTTGTTCATAGACCGTAACGGTTTCCCGCCGGGAGCATTCCTCCGCATAACTACGGTAATCGCATGGAAGTAATTGTCAATCGCACGCCGGTCGCCGCACGCGACGGCGCAACGCTTTCGGAGTTGCTCGCCGCACTCGGGACCCCCGCCGACGGAGTCGCCGTCGCCGTGAACAACCGGGTCGTTCCCCGCAGCGAATGGGCCTCCGCCACACTGCACGAGGCCGACAAGGTCACCATCATCCGGGCCGTCTGCGGAGGATGATGCGGATCGTCGTCATCACCCCGCCGCACGCCGTGCCCCGTGAGGCCGCGACGATCCGGCTGCTGCTCGACGCAGGCATCGACCGGGTCCATATCCGCAAGCCGGAGGCTTCTCGGGAGGAGCTGTGTGCGCTCCTCGAAGCGATCCCCGAGCCATTGCGGCCGAGGCTGTCGCTCCACGACGGGCATTGCCTCGCCATACAGTACGGCATCGGGGGCGTGCACCTGAACGCCCGGAATCCCCTTCCGCCCGAGGGCTTCCGGGGCGTCGTCAGCCGCTCGTGCCACTCGCTCGACGAGCTGGCGGCCGACACCGCCTGCAGCTACCGCTTCCTCAGCCCGATCTTCGACAGCATCTCGAAAAACGGCTACCGCGCGGCCTTCACTGCGGAAGAGCTCCGCACGGCCGCAGCCCGGGGGGTGCTCGGCGACCGGACGCTGGCCCTGGGCGGCATCACGCCCGACCGCCTTGCGGCCGTGCGCGACTATGGATTCGGCGGCGCGGCCCTGCTGGGTTCGATCTGGCAGCAGCCCTCACCCGAAGCGCTGCACCGGACCATCGACAAAATCATTGCATTCAAAAACTTATAACGATCACCTGAAGTCATGCTGCAATTCATCACACACCATACCGACCGCCGCGACGAAATCGACGGCACGCGGGCCGTGCTCGAAGGAGGCTGCCGCTGGGTGCAGCTCCGCATGAAGGAGGCCGCGGACGACGAGTTCTTGCGCACAGGCCGTGAGGTGGGCCGACTGTGCCGCGCATACGGCGCGACGTTCCTGCTCGACGACCGCGTGCATCTGGTTGCCGAACTCGGGGCCGACGGCGTTCACCTCGGCAAGAACGACATGCCGCCCCGCGAGGCCCGCGCCCTGCTGGGGCCCGGGAAGATCATCGGCGCCACGGCCAACACCTTCGACGACATCGTCCGTGCGGCCGCGGAGGGTGCCGACTACATCGGCCTCGGCCCTTTCCGCTTCACCGAGACCAAACGGAACCTGAGCCCGATCCTCGGGCTCGAGGGCTACCGCCGCATCGCCGCACAGTGCCGCGAGAACGGCATTGCGCTTCCGGTCGTAGCCATCGGCGGCATCACGGCCGGCGACATCGACGCCCTGCTCGCCACGGGCATCGCGGGCATCGCCCTCTCGGGGACGCTGCTCCGCGCCGACGACCCGGCGGCCGAAACCCGCAAAATCATCGAAATCCTCAAAAAATACAAACCATGAAGGAATTGACAATCGGCGGACGGACCTTCCGTTCGCGTCTTTTCGTAGGCACGGGTAAATTCAGCTCCAACGACCTGATGGCCCGTGCGATCGCCGCCTCGGGCACCGAAATGGTCACCGTGGCGATGAAACGCATCGACATGGAGAACCCCGAGGACGACATGCTCGCGCATGTCCGCCGCCCCGAGATCCAGCTGCTGCCCAACACCTCCGGGGTGCGCAATGCCGAGGAGGCCGTACTGGCCGCCCAGCTGGCCCGCGAGGCCTTCGGCACGAACTTCATCAAGCTCGAAATCCACCCCGACCCGAAGTACCTGCTGCCCGACCCCGTCGAGACGCTTCGCGCCACCGAGGAGCTCGCCAGACTGGGCTTCGTCGTGCTGCCCTACATCCAGGCCGACCCCGTGCTGTGCAAGCGGCTCGAGGAGGCTGGCGCCGCCACGGTCATGCCCCTCGCGGCACCGATCGGCACGAACAAGGGGCTCGTAACGCGCGACCTGCTGGAGATCATCATCGAGCAGAGCAACGTCCCGGTGGTGGTCGATGCCGGACTGGGCGCCCCGTCGCACGCCGCCGCAGCCATGGAGCTGGGCGCCGACGCCGTGCTGGTCAATACGGCGATCGCCGTGGCCGGCGATCCGGTGCGGATGGCCGAGGCCTTCGCCCGTGCCGTCGTCGCCGGACGCGAGGCCTTCGAAGCCGGGCTCGGGGCACAGGCCCGGTGTGCCGAGGCCAGCAGCCCGCTCACCTCGTTCCTCGACTAAACGCACGAAGATCATGTTTTCGGAAGAACTGGCACAATACGACTGGGAGGAGACCTCGCGGCGCATCGCGTCGAAACGCCCGGCCGATGTCGAGGCGGCGCTCGGCAAGGAGCACCCGACCCTCGACGACTTCATGGCGCTCGTGTCGCCGGCCGCCGCGGCCTATCTCGAACCGATGGCCCGCCTGAGCCGCAGGTACACGCAGGAGCGCTTCGGCAAAACCATCTCGATGTATATCCCGATGTACATCACCAACTCGTGCACCAACTCGTGCGTCTACTGCGGATTCAACCGCCACAACGCCATCCCGCGCGTGATCCTCACCCCGGAGCAGATCGAGGCCGAATGCCGCGCCATCCGCCAGCTCGGCCCCTTCGAGAACCTGCTGCTCGTGACGGGCGAGAACCCCCGGGCCGCCGGCGTGGACTACATCGAGCAGGCGCTGCGCATCTGCCGCCCGTGGTTCAACAACCTCACCATCGAGGTGATGCCCCTTGCGGCCGAGGAGTACGGGCGTCTTACGCACGCCGGGCTCAACGGCGTGGTCTGCTTCCAGGAGACCTACAACCGCAAGAACTACAACATCTACCACCCGGCGGGCATGAAATCGAAGTTCGAGTGGCGCGTGAACGGCTTCGACCGCATGGGGCAGGCCGGCGTGCACAAGATCGGCATGGGCGTGCTGATCGGCCTCGAGGAGTGGCGCACCGACGTCACGATGATGGCCCTGCACCTGCAATACCTGCGCCGGCACTACTGGAAGACCCGTTACAGCGTCAATTTCCCGCGCATGCGTCCCTCGGAGGGGCATTTCCAGCCCAACGTGGTGATGAGCGACCGCGAACTGGCGCAGCTCACGTTCGCCTTCCGCATCTTCGACCACGACGTGGACATCTCCTTCTCGACGCGCGAGAGCGCCTCGTTCCGCAACCACATGGCCACGCTCGGCGTCACGTCGATGAGCGCCGGCTCGAAGACCGACCCGGGCGGGTACGTCACCTACCCGCAGTCGCTCGAGCAGTTCGCCGTGAGCGACGAACGCACCCCCGAGGAGGTCGAGGCCGACATCCGCCGTGCGGGCTACGAGGTGGTGTGGAAGGACTGGGACAAGATCTTCGACTGACGGCCATGTACGACGCACGCTACGCACGCCAGACGATGCTCCCCGAGATCGGGGCCGAAGGACAGCGGCGGCTTGCCGGGGCCTCGGTGCTGATCGTCGGGCTGGGCGGTCTGGGCTCGGCCGCCGCCCCGTGCCTGACGGGCGCGGGGGTGGGCCGCATCGGACTGGCCGATCCCGACGTCGTCTCGGAGAGCAACCTCCAGCGGCAGACGCTCTACACCGAGCAGGACGTGGGGCGGCCCAAGACGCAGGCGGCCGCCGAACGGCTCGCCGCCCTCTCGTCGCACACGCGCTTCGAGTGTTTCCCGGAGGGGCTGACCGCAGCCAATGCCCGGGAGCTGGCCGCGGCATTCGACCTGGTGGTGGACTGCTGCGACAACTTCGCGACGCGCTACCTGATCGACGACGCCTGCGCGGCGTGCGGGCGGCCGTGGGTCTACGGCTCGATCGGGGCCTTCCACGGGCAGGTCGGCGTCTTCAACCACCTGCGGGGGCGCCGCTATGCGGATCTCTACCCCGACCGCGAGGCGCTCTGCCGGCGCCCGCAGACCGCGGCCGGCGTCATCGGCGCAGTCCCGGCCGTCATCGGGGCCCTCGAGGCCTCGGAGGCGCTGAAACTGCTCGCCGGATTCGGCGAGCCGCTCGACGGAAGGCTCTTCACCATCGACCTCAGGAGCCTCGAAACAGACACTGTCGAACTTTAATCTTCAATACGAAAAAACATGGGAAAAGGATTTGACGAATACGCATCGGCCTACGATGCCTGGTTCCTCGACAACCGCAACGTCCTCTATTCGGAGGTCAATCTGGTCGCCTCGACGCTCCGGGATGCCGGCCGCGTGCTCTCGGTCGGCTGCGGCAGCGGCCTCTTCGAGTCGATACTCCGCAAGGAGTACGGCATTACCGTAACCGACGGCATCGAGCCCTCGGTGGGCATGGCCGAGATCGCCCGCAAGCGGGGCATGAACGTGACCATCGCCACGGCCGAGGAGGCCGATTTCGGTCACGGAGACTACGACACGCTGCTCTTCAACGGCACGCCGAGCTACATCGGCGACCTCGCCTCGGTAGTCCGCAAGGCCTACGACGCCCTGCCCGACGGCGGGCGGATCATCCTGATCGACGTTCCGAAGGAGAGCTCCTACGGCATCATGTACAACCTGGCCCTGGCGCTCGGCACGTGGGACCACCCGCTGCTCGAGGGCGTCTACCCGCCCAACCCCTACCCGATCGAGTTCGTCAAGGTCGCCGCATGGCGCACGACGGCCGAGAAGGTTGCCCTGCTCGAGGCCGCCGGCTTCGGCGGCTTCACCTTCGCACAGACGCTCACCTGCCACCCGCTCTGTTCGAACAATGTGGAGGAGCAGCCCGTCGAGGGATACGACAGGGGGGATTACGTGGCCGTCACGGCCCGCAAATGCGTGAAGCCATGAGCCGCTGGAGCGACCGGGCCTGGGAGGCCGCCGCGCCGACCTTCCGCCGCATCCTCGAACACCCGTTCGTCCATGAGCTCGCGGCCGGGACCCTCCCGGCGGAGAAGTTCCGCTTCTACATCCGCCAGGACGCCCTCTACCTCGACGGCTATGCCCGGCGGCTGGCCCACATAGCCGCCCGCCTTCCCCGCAAGGAACAGACGGAGACCTTCCTGCACTTCGCCCTCGAGGGAATCGAGGTCGAGCGGGCCCTGCATGCTCAGTTCCTCGACGGCGGCCATCCGTCGCCCGGGGAGATCAGCCCCGCATGCCTGCTCTACACCTCGGTGCTCGACGCCCAGGCCACGGCACCGGTCGAGGTCGAGGCGGCGGCCGTGCTGCCCTGCTTTGTGGTCTACCAGCGTGTGGGCGAGGAGATCCTGCGCCGCACCCGTCTGGAGGGGCACCCCTACGCGGCCTGGATCTCGACCTATGCCGATCCGGGATTTGCCGAGGCGGCCGGACGAGCCGCAGCGGTCTGCGACGAGCTGGCCGAGGCGGCCGGCGACGAAATCCGCCGCCGCATGACCGACCTCTTCGTGCGCTGCACGAAGATGGAGTGGCTGTTCTGGGACAGCGCCTGGAATCTCGAAAAATGGAACATATGAACACGGAAAAGAAAACCTACAAACGCGCCCTGACCATCGCCGGAAGCGATCCGAGCGGCGGTGCGGGCATCCAGGCCGACCTGAAGACCTTCTCGGCCTGCGGCTGCTTCGGCACGTCGGCCATCGTGGCCGTCGTGGACGAGAACACGGTGGGCGTCACGGGGGTCCACCCCGTCCCGGTCGGGTTCGTCGTCGGCCAGATCCGCTCGGTACTCGACGACATCGGGGCCGATGCCGTGAAGATCGGCATGCTGCACTCCTCGGAGTTGATCCGGGCCGTGCGGCAGACACTCGCCGGGTATGCCATCCGCAACGTGGTGCTCGACCCGGTGATGGTCGCCACGTCGGGTGATCCGCTCCTGCAGCAGGAAGCCATTGCCACCCTGCGCGACGAACTTGTCCCCCACGTGCGCATCATCACGCCGAACATCCCCGAGGCCGAGCTGCTGCTCGGCCGCCGGATCGCCTCGCAGGAGGAGCTGCCCGAGGCCGCACGCGCACTCTCGTGCAACGGCCGCGTCTCGGTCTTCCTCAAGGCCGGGCACCTGCACGACCGCGAGCTGGTCGATATCTTCTACAACGCCGAGGAGGAGCACATCCTCGAACTGCGCTCCGAGCGGCTCGACACACCGAACACCCACGGCACGGGCTGCACCCTCTCGTCGGCACTGGCGGCCTTCCTGGCCCACGGCTGTTCGCTCGACGAGGCGGCCCGCAGGGCGAAGGAGTACATCGCCTCGGCCATCGCCGCAGGTGCGGCCTACCGCATCGGCCACGGCCACGGTCCCGTACACCACTTCTTCCGGTTCTGGGAATAGGACCCCGGACCGAAAAGAGGACAAAAGGCGGCGCAACCATCCGGTGTTGCGCCGCCTTTCCTGTACGCTGCGGCCGTCGAGGCCGAACGCGGGAACGACCGGCGGAGGGTTACGGCACCCCGTTCCGGATACGCCCGCCCGGGCATCCCTTGTCTGCCGGCCCCGTCCACAGCTGGATGTCCCCGGACTCGCGGCCCGGCCCGACGGTTCGGCAGCGGCGACGCTCCGGGACGGCCCGAACCGTCAAGCCCGTAGCCGCCCGACAAAAAACGTCCCGGACAGTGAATCTGTCCGGGACGCTGCATGTATCGGGATCCCAGGATCCCGCTCCGGGCAGCCGATCAGCTGCCGAAGTTGTCGTAGAGGATGTTCTCGGGCGGCACGCCGAGCGAGTCGAGCATCTTCACCACCGAAGCGATCATCATCGGAGGTCCGCACATGAGGTAGATGCATCCTTCGGGCTCCTCGTGGTTCTTCAGGTAGTTCTCGTAGAGCACGTTGTGCACGAAGCCTACCTTGTAGTCCACGCCTGCGGCATCGGCCTCGGGATCGGGACGGTCGAGACCCAGATGGAACTTGAAGTTGGGGAACTCCTTCTCGATCTGATGGAAGTCGTCGAGGTAGGGAGCCTCCTTCAGTGCGCGGGCGCCGTACCAGAACGATACGGGACGCTTCGTCTTCTCGGTCTTGAACAGGTGCATGATGTGGCTGCGCATCGGGGCCATGCCGGCGCCGCCGCCGATGAAGATCAGCTCCTGCGTGTCGGGCAGGTTGTCCGGCAGGAAGAACTCGCCGTAGGGGCCCGAGATGGTCACCTTGTCGCCCGGCTTGCGCGAGAAGATGTACGACGAGCAGATACCCGGGTTCACCTTCATGAACGAGCCCGTGGCCCGGTCGAACGGCGGCGTGGCGATACGGATGTTGAGCATGATGATGTTGCCCTCGGCCGGGTGGTTGGCCATCGAGTAGGCGCGGAACGTCGGCTCGGGGTTCGTGGTCACCAGATCCCACATCTTCATCTTGTCCCAGTCGGCGCGGTAACGCTCATCGACATCCATGTCCGAGAACTTGATGGCATCGTACTTCGGGATGTCGATCTGGATGTACCCGCCGCTGCGGAACTTGAGGTGCTCGCCCTCGGGGAGCTTCACGACGAACTCCTTGAGGAAGGTCGAGATGTTGCGGTTCGAGACCACGGTGCACTCCCACTTCTTGACGCCCAGCACGGCTTCGGGAACATGGATCTTGAGGTTCTCCTTCACCTTGACCTGGCAGCCCAGACGCCAGTGGTCCTTGGCCATCTTGCGCGAGATGAAACCGGTCTCGGTCGGCAGGATGTCGCCGCCGCCCTCCAGCACCTGGCACTTGCACATGCCGCACGAGCCGCCACCGCCGCAGGCCGACGGAAGGAAGACCTTGTTGTTGGCGAGCGTGGCGAGCAGCGTCGAACCGCTCTCGGTCCGAATGACCTTTTCGCCGTTGTTGATGTCGATCGTCACTTCACCCGAGGAGGTCAGCTTGGCCTTCGCATAGAGAAGCAGTGCGACCAGCACCAGCGTGATCACCAGAAAAGCTGCGATCGCAATTAAAATCGTTGTAGTCATTTTCCGAATCTCTTTTTAAAGGTTAGAACTGAATGCCCGAGAAGATCATGAAGGCGATACCCATCAGACCTGTGATGATGAAGGCGATACCGGGGCCCTTCAGTGCTGCGGGGATGTGCGAGTAGGTCGTCTTCTCGCGGATCGCAGCCATCATGACGATGGCCAGCCACCAACCCAGACCCGAGCCTAGACCGTAGACGATCGTCTGCCAGAGCGACGTGAGCTCACCGCCATCGACCTTCTGCTGCATGAAGAGCGAGCCGCCCATGATGGCGCAGTTCACGGCGATCAGCGGCAGGAAGATACCCAGCTGGCTGTAGAGCGTCGGCGAGAACTTCTCGACGATCATCTCCACGAGCTGCACGAATGCCGCGATCGTGGCGATGAAGACGATGAAGGTCAGGAAGCTCAGATCGACTCCCTCGACCAGCGCGCCGGCCTTGAGCACATATTCATACAAGAGGTAGTTCAGGGGCACGGTCATGACCATCACGAACGTAACGGCGGCACCGAGACCCAGGGCCGTCTTCACGCTCTTCGACACGGCGATGTAGGAGCACATGCCGAAGAAGAAGGCGAAGACCATGTTGTCGATGAAGATCGACCGGATAAA
>ENA-UAMP01000238-UAMP01000238.1-human-gut-metagenome-genome-assembly--contig:-NODE-238-length-30699-cov-18.330701_pt1 | contig 30699 bp, 18 predicted proteins | sample MGYA00243285_ERZ654501 | MGnify/ENA primary metagenome ERZ654501 (study PRJEB26926, sample SAMN06164850) | human gut metagenome | biome: ENVO:00009003; feature: ENVO:2100002; material: ENVO:00002003...
GCTCTGCAAAGCCGGACTTGAGCATAACCGCAGTCGGTTTATCGTCAAACGCATCTTCGCCGAAGAGTTCGTCGTCATCAAACGCGACCCGTCAAAGACGCAGTTTATCGCCCGGCTGAACGACTTTTATTTTCAGTTTCAGAAACTCGGCAATAACTATAATCAGATTGTAAAGGCTGTCAATTCGCACTTTTCCAACGTCGCTATCCCGCATCAGATCGCTATGCTGGAGCAACGGACCCGCGAGCTGAAAGCCCTCAGTATCGAGATTCTGAATCTTGCAAAACGAGCTGCGGAATGGTTGCGAATATAAGATCGGGAGCATCGTCCAACCGACAACGCTATCGGAATCAAATATAGAATTGTACGCTTGCTCGTTACCTTGACCCGGCAACTTTAACAACAACAAACGTATGGCAAGCGTAAAAGTAAAATTCCGGGCCTCGTCCGTTGCGGATCGTGAAGGCCGACTGTATTATCAGATCATGCATAACCGTGTAACCCGACAGATCAACAGCGGCCATAAACTGTTACCGTCGGAATGGGCCGCTCTGCGTGCAGGATTGCTCCGGCCGGATTGCAAACCCCGACACGCTTACCTTGTCGCATTGAAAAGCCGGATTGCAGAAGACATCGCCCGCCTGGAGTGCATTATCTCCCGGTTGGAGCATACGGGCGAAAGTTATACGGCCGGGGATGTGGTCGCACGCTATCTTACGCCTTCGGATGCCGGAGGCTTTTTCTCTTTCGCTCGGAGTCTTGTCGGGCAGTTGAGACAGATCGGGAAAATCCGCACGGGCGAACGTTACACGACCGTCTTGAACAGCTTCGGGCGTTTCCGCAGGAATACCGAGGTGTCTTGGGATGAGATGGACTCCGACCTGATGATCGAATACGAGACTTATCTCAAATCGAGAGGTGTATGCCCGAATACCTCCTCCTACTATATGAGGGGACTGCGTGCCATTTATAACCGGGCCGTCGAGAAGAAAATGACCGTGCAGCGCGATCCGTTCAAGTATGTCTACACGGGCATTGGCAAAACGGTCAAGCGGGCTGTACCCTTGAAAGTCATCCGCCAGATCCGGGATCTGGATTTGGCGCTGTTTTCGGCGATGGATTTCGCCCGCGACATTTTCATGTTCTCATTCTATACCCGTGGAATGTCGTTCATCGACATGGCTTACCTGAAGAAGAAAGACCTGCAAAACGGCATACTCTCTTACCGCAGGCAGAAAACGGGACAGCAGTTGTTCGTCAAATGGGAAAAACCCATGCAGGAAATTGTCGACAAATACGATACGGTTGGCACTCCCTATCTGCTGCCGGTGATTAAAGACATGAATGCCGACGCCCGCCGGCAGTACAAGAATGCGGCGCATCTGGTCAATGACAAATTGAAAAAATTAGGCGAGCAGTTGGGACTGGACATACCCTTGACCAGCTACGTCGCCCGCCACGGGTGGGCTTCCATCGCCAAGGACAGAAACATTCCGCTCGCGATCATCAGCGAGGCGATGGGACATGATTCGGAGAAGACCACGCGGATCTATCTCGCCTCTTTGGACACATCGGCTGTGGACAAGGCTAACAGCCGAATTCTGAAAGCATTGTAGTCGTACAAAGATTTTTGTTCAGCCGGCTTTCATTCGGAAATCTCTTTCAAGGCTTATTCTTGAAAGAGATATTTTTTCCGACGGATCAATCCACCGGAAAATCTCTCTCCGGAAGGAATCGGTGGTTCGGTAGTGATAATTGAAGAAATAAACGACGGCTAAATCCTCGAAATAGCATTTAACGGATTGACCGATAGATGCAACTTCTCTTCATGAGAGAAATATCTCACTGCCGCAAAGTTATGAAAAATATGAAATACGGCAACAGAATTCGGTGAAAAATAAAATTATCCCGGTCATTTCAATTCGAAATGTTAAACAATCAGGAGAATTTGTTGAACTGATTCGGAGGCTTTCGTGCGTAGGGCGCTGGGAATAAACGCTAATCATTTCGCTATTTCTCTCATGAAGAGATGTATCGGCAGACGGAATCCGCCCAAGGAAATCGCAAACGGCCTGCAACCGGTAAAAATGGAGCAGAGAGACATTTCCGATGGATGATTTCGATTGATTGATAGGGAGAGTAGAAAGATAAAATGTTGTGAAACAGACTGCTTCTCTCCGCAAGAGAAATATTGACAAACACAAAGTTATGTAATTTAATGGAAATAACGGTATAAAACGGATGAAATTTTCGGCTGCTGAACTCGCCGAAAGGTTTTTATCCAACAATGTTATATAAATAAACCGCCCGTTGAGTGTGATTTCCGTTTGTTTACCAGATAGTTACAACCTATTATATCCATCGCTCTTTCTCTTGCGGAGAGAAAGGGCGTAAAACGAGCAGAATATCTTTTTACGGATTTACGGAATAGATGATTGATATTCCGGGAGGGGTGATATAAACGATTGTAATACATATTAATACCCCTATTGGCATGGACTAAGGGTATGAGTCCTGATTGAAAAATAATAAACATGAATGGATATCGCTTCGCGCAATATAGAAGAAGTCACGACCGCTCGCTGGTTCGTCATGCGGGGCTACAAAAATGAAAAAAGAGCGGAGGAAAAACTCAAAGGCAGAGACGGATTGGAATTTTTTAGAAACTTTATCGAAACAGGTCCAATGGAGTTGCGACGGAAGATATTCTTATTGATGCTGGCGTGCGTTTGTTGTCTGAATGACAGCCATGCGCAACATGCCGTATCCGATTTATCCCTGCGGAGGGATACGAGCGTGATCATTCGTCTGTATTTCCGTTTCGACCGGTCTCTGCTCGAAAAGAAGTATCTGACAAACGAGGAGTCGCTCGCCAAACTCGACACCATGCTTAACAGACCGGAAGTCAGGGATAATCTCGATTCCATTGTCATCATCGCGTCGGCATCTCCCGAGGGCATGTTGGAACGCAACATCAAACTCGCGGAAGAACGGGCTCGGGCTACGCGCACTTATGTGTATTGGAAGCATCCCGACATCGTGCGAGAGAGGGTGCAGATATGTTCTATCGGCGAAGATTGGGCGGGACTGGCCCAACGGATTGCCGATGACGACCGATGTCCCCATCGGGCGCGAGTTCTGGAGATCATCAATTCGGACGTCAATTCCGCGACCAAAGAGTGGCGGCTAAAACAGGTGGGCGACGGTGCGGCATGGCGGCACATCGTAAACAACCATCTGCGTTATCTGCGGGCCGGCGCAACCTGCATCATCGTGTTCCAGTCGGTTCCCCATGCGCCCGAACCGACGGTCGAGCCGGAACCCGAGTCAGAACCCGGACCGGTCGTAGAACCAGACACCGTGCAGATGCCGGCTCCGCAACCCGTTCCGGAGTCGCCGGCCATGGAACCGACGTTCGTCCGCAAGCCCCTGCTGGCCGTGAAGAGCAACCTGCTCTTCGACCTGGCCTCGGCGCTCAACGTCGAGCTCGAAGTCCCGATGGGCAAACGCTGGTCCGTTGCCGGGGAGTGGATGTTCCCGTGGTGGCGGAGCAACAAGTCGGACCTGACGATGCAGCTTCTGGCAGGACATGGCGAAATAAGATATTGGCTGGGCGATCGCGCCAAACGAGATGTCATGACGGGCTGGCACCTCGGCTTGTACGGCGGCGGCGGAAAATTCGACTTTCAGGTCTTCAACGACGACGGTTCCCAGGGCGACTTCTTCGATGCCGGGCTGAGCTTGGGCTATGCGCACCGCATCGGACGCAGCCGCAGCCTGCGTATGGAATACACGTTGGGAGTCGGTTACCTGCGTTCGAACTATGAGGCCTACGACCGTGTGCGCGACACGAAGTACGGCGACATCAAGGTCGTCCGTTACCCGTGGGAGACCCGTCGGCTGAACTGGATCGGTCCTACGAGGGCGCGGATTTCGCTGGTATGGCTGTTGCATTACAGAAAAAAGGAGGTTGCAAAATGAAAAACATACTGATTATATCGGCTCTTGCAGGCGTTCTGGCGCTCTCCTCCTGCTGGCGCGACGACCTTTATTATGCCACCGTCGACCGCGCCACCGTCCGTATCGAGGCCGACTGGACTCCGGCGCGGCTGACGCCCAACGGCGTTTCGGCATTCGTGTTCGACCGCAACGGCGCGGCTTTCGACGTGGTCCGGAGCAACGACTCCCGGAAAGCGGACCTCTCACTGCCCGAAGGCTTCTATAGTGTTGTCGTGCTGAACAATACGCTGGATGAATACAGGAATATCGAAAGCGCGGGAACCGACCGGCTGGAGACCTTCGCCCTGATGGGCAGGGCGGTGTCCCCCAACTTCACGTCGCTCGGCGGCGGCACCCGAGCGGAATCCTTCATCGGGGAGCCCGACACGGTGGCCGGAAGCGTAGTCCGAAATATCGAGGTGACCCGCAAGATGATCGAATATTTCCGGACCAAACCCCACGGCATGGAACCCGCCCCGGCGGCAGTCTATCAGACTGCTCCGACCCGCATCATCTCGGTGGCCGACATCAGGGTGCATGTCAAGGGGCTCAAATATGCCGCGGGGGCGCCCCGCACCCACCTGAAGAATCTTTCGGGCGGCTATTACCTCGATTCGGACAAGCCGCATTCGCTGCAGGTCTGCCACGAGTTCGTGCTGAACAACCGCTGCTTCGATGCGAAAGACCCGCGCAACGGCACCATCACCAGACAGCTGGCGACGTTCGGCCTGCACGATGAGACGGGCGTGCGCTACCTGATGGAGATGGAGTTCGTGCTGCTCAACGGCGAAAAACATCCCGTCTCGCTCGATGTCACCGATGCCATCCGCGTGACGCAGGGCGCGACGCACAAGATCATCCATATCGAGGTGGAGATCGAACTTCCCGAGGTGATCGGCAACGGCGACGGCGCCTTCGACCCCGACCTGGAGGAATGGGAGGACATCGATGTCGACATCCCGATGTAACCGACGAAACATGATTTTACAAACACCATAAAAAAAAGAAAAAAATGAAAAGATCTGTTCTCATCGCTCTGGCGGCCTTCGCACTGGCCGGCTGCGCAAAGGAAAGCGTGGTCGACTCCGCCCTGACCAATGCCGGCAACGCTATCGGCTTCAACACCTATTCGAACATCACCCGCGGCAATCCGTTCGACAACAACCCCGAGTTCGCCGCATCGGGCAACGTCTTCGGCGTAACGGCCTTTATTAGCACCTCGGACAGCCCCTACATGGGCAAGGCCGATGCCGGCACCGAGATCGTTTCCGACGGCACGAAATGGGACTACAAGAACACGAGCGACATCCGCTACTGGCCGACCCAGGGAGAAACCCTCAGTTTTTACGCCTATGCGCCCTACACCAAGAACGGCGTTGCGATTCCGGTTGCATATACGAAGGGCGACGGAATGATCATGACGGACTATACCGTTCCTGCCGACGATGCCGGCCAGGTGGACCTCATGTACGCCTCGGCGCTGAATGTCGCCAAGGCAAGTCCGGCCGTGAAGGTTCCCCTCCAGTTCAAACACGCGATGACGCAGGTGCGTTTCAAGGCCAAGGCCAAGGGCGACGGTGTCTTCATCGACGTGAAGGAGAACGGCATCAAGCTGAGAAACCTCGAGTCGAAGGGCACCTTCACCCTCTCGGCCGCCGGCGCTGCCAGCTGGAGCATTACTGAAGGCAACCTGACCGAATATACGGCAGTTTTCCCCGAGACCAAGGAAATCACCAATGTGGAAGCAAAAAATCTCTATGATGCGGACAAGGCACTGATACTGCTTCCGCAGGAGTTCGCTGCAAAAACCGGTGACGGAGACATGACCGGCGGCACCCTTACGATTTCCTGCAAGATCTATTACAAGGATAATAACGCAACCCCCCAGTATCTGTTCGGTTCGGCCGACACGTATGCCGACTACACGGTTCCGTTCAGCAGCAAGAAAGTTACCGGCGATACGGAGGGGGAAGAGATCTGGAAGATGAACAAGCGCATTACCTATACGCTGACCGTCACCGGCAACCTCGAACCTATCCTGTTCGAGACGTCGGTAGTGGATTGGGAGGATTCCAACGCAGACATGGAGATCTAAGACGCTCTGGCCGCACGCATGCGCCGGCCTCACGAAATTCCGGGAGGGTTGAATGTCCCTCCCGGAGTACAAACCGGACCGCCCGGCGGTCCGATACGATTTACAAGTTACGGATATGGAAACACGAAGATATTGGCTTTGGGCGGTTTTCAGCCTGACGACTCTTATATCGTGCGGCAGGGGAGGGGATGAAGCCCTGCAACCCGCGGACGACGCCATCCGGTTCGACGACCGGATAGGGGATTCGGCCGTTCCATGGACGAAAGGCGTACAGACCGACGACGGCAACTTTGCCGACTTCGGGGTTTTCGCCTACTATTCGCCCCAGGGCAGCTACGATGCCGCCGCTTCGAAGCCCGATTACATGTACAATGTCCGGGTGACACGCCCCGCCGGAGGGGACTGGACCTATTCTCCGACGAAATACTGGCCCCAGGGAAAGGTCAGCTTCTTCGCCTATGCTCCGTATGACACCGATGCGGCGGTCTCCGTCTCATGCGGGACAGGCGCTCCGCGCGTCACCTATGCCGTTCCCGACGCCGTGGCGGATCACCGCGACCTGCTGCTGAGCGCCCCGGCCCTCGACCGGACGAAAGAGGGCGGCAGGGTGCCGCTGACATTCCGCCATGCGTTGGCGGCCGTGGTCTTCGAAGCCAGCGTCGACGGCACGCTCTCCGAGGGACAGTCGATACGCATAACCGGAATCCGTCTCGGAAAGTTCCTGCATAAGGCCACCTGCCACCACGAACTGCCGGACGCCATCACGCAGACCTTAGCGACGGACGCCGCCGACAGGGAGTACGCTCTCTCGGAGGCGGACGGCACGTTGCAGGGCAATTCGCTGGTTGCCGTCTATCCCGTCTACCAGCCGGTCTCCTCCGCAACGGGCTGCGCGATGCTTTGGCCGCAACAGATCGATGACGACGACCTGCTCACCGTCACGGTCCGCTACACGTCGAACGGCGTGACGCGGGAATCTGCAATAGTTCGGAATATCGGCGATTTCGTCGTCTCCGGCAGCATCGAAGCCAGCAAGCGATATGTTTTCAGACTGAAGTTCACCCCGTTCGGCGAGATGGCGCTGACCTGTGTGGTGCAGGACTGGAACCAGGAAACCATTGATGTCCCCGATTTCGATTGACGATTATGAAACGATTATTCCATATAGCCTGGATGTGTCTGGCCGTCGCGGCGTGCTCGAAGGATGAATTGCCCGGAACGCATGGCGAGTTTGCCTCGCTGACGCTGAGCGTCGCCTCTTCGCAGAACGACGTGAAGACCCGCGCCGTGTCGGCCGATGCCGACGAACAGCGGATCAACAACCTCTACATCTTCATATTCAACCCGGACGGGTCGGTCGATTGCCGCAACTATATCTCCAGCCTGAGCGCATCGAGCTGGACCGGAACCATCGGCGGCCTGACGTGCGGCACGGGGAAAAGCGTGGCCGCCATTGCCAATACGGACAATACGGTCGTCGACATTACCCGCGAGATGCTCGACGGCATCGCCTCGCGTGCGGCGTTGGATTCGTGCGTGGTGAACCTCCGGGGCAAGTTCATCGAACGGGGCACCAACTTCCTGATGACGGGCGTCGCCGAGAATGTCACCGTCACGGCCGGCAGTCCCGTCTCGGCTACCGTGCCGCTGACACGCGTCGACTCCAAAATCCGCTTCCGCGTCACCGAGGCTTCGGGCGTCACCTTCACTTCCGACGACTGGCGCGTCGTGTCGGTTCCACGCAAGGCGGGGATGATGGCTTCGCGCACCGACCTGTGCACCGACCCCGCGGAGTGCTTCGATACGGAGTGGGCTCATTTCGAGGAGGACGGCAAGACCTTCGCCTTCTATTCGCTGGAGAGCGTCCTGACGCCCCGGGCCGAGATTCCCGTCACGGCGGGCACCTATGAGGAGCAGTATGCGCTGCGCGAGAAACAAGACAAGACCCCGACCGGCGCGGGAATCGAGGTCGCCAACGGCGACTATACCTATGCGCCGAAGACCGGAACCTGCGTCCAGTTGCGGGGTGACATACGCTACAAGGACGCGTCGTCGGGCGTGGAAATATCGACCGATGTGGTCTATACGATCCATCTCGGAGGCGTGGAAGGCGTCGACGACTACAACTTGCTCCGCAACACCTACTATACCTATAACGTGAAAATCGTGTCGGTGGACAAAATCATCATCGAGGTCGATTCGAGCAAGAAGACCGAGGAGGACGAGCAGCGTCCCGGCGCCGAGGGCGATGTCGTGATGGCGCTGCAGATCAAGGAGCTGGACGCGTACAACGAGGTGTTCACCCTGAGTTTCCACCAGAGCAACGTGGACGAGACCATGACCTGGGACGTCAACACCCCCTTCTCGCGGGGCGCCGCCGGCGAACATCCGGCCGACTACAAGTGGATAAAGTTCCGGATCAACAGCAAGAACAGCAGCAACTTCTACAGTAGCACCGATTTCCGCGCCTATCCGGGCAACGATGCGGTCTACACGGGGACGGTCTCGCTGGACACCTATATGACTGACGTGGCGAACGGGACGGACAAACTGCTGTATGTCGACCAGTTGGTGAATATCCTTCAGGCCTGCAAGGAGCGTTACCGTACCAGCGGAAGCGGGGGCTCCGACCACCTGTTCGACAGTAGCGACTACATGCGCTTCACGGCATTCGTCGACGAATACTATTACGAGACGAGCCCGACCGATCCTTCGGAAACGGCCGTGAACGGCTTGTGGAAGAAATTCGTCAACCAGCAGGCGCGGGTCATGAACATCCTTTCGAATCTGGCGTACAGCCCCGATCGCCAGAGCACGAAGACCAACGCCATCTATTCGATCCGCCAGTCCTCAATCCAGACCATGTATAACATCATGGACGAAGAGAATTTCACGGCCTGGGGCACGGAGATGATCCAGGAAGAAACGCCGGTCGCATTCGAAAAAAACACGAACGACGTTTCCAACCCGACATACAACGACTCGAACAACGGACGTGCGAATACGCTCCGGATGTGGCTGGGCGGCAGTACGACCAAACGCTGGAGCGATTACGTCACGACGTCGACCTGGACCCTGAAGTCCGATTACGAGGCTGCCAAATACAAATGTCTGCGGATGAACCGCGACAACGACGGCGACGGCACGATCGACGAGAACGAGGTGCAATGGTATCTGGCGGCCATCAACCAGTTGACGGATCTATGGATCGGCGAATGGTCCTTCGACCAGCGAGCCAGGCTTTACAGGAAAACGACCTGGACAGAGGGGCAGGAGCAGTATTTCGCCAGCAGTACGGTTCACGAGAAGTACCTTGGCTATGACAATCCCATAATCCTATGGTCATCCGAAGGCTCCTCGACCGGAAAACTTTCCGAAAATTATTCCGGTTCGATTTCTACTCCTGTTTATTATCGTTGTGTCCGTAATCTAGGAATTCCACGCACGGCCGCCGGAACCGTCAAGCCCGACGATCTGGCTACCTACGATGCGATGACCCGCAGGATCTCGCTTGCCCGAATCGATCAGCAATCCATCCGCGGCTATTTCCAGACCGCCGAACTGCCCGAGCACCACGAACGCGAGGCGGCCAACAAACCTTGGAGGATATTCGAAGTTCTAAACACGCCATCCGGAGGCCATGGATATAATTGGGAGTCGCTGAGGAGCGCGGCAAGCGCAGGCAACTCCCCGTGTCCGGCAGGATACCGTATCCCCAACCAGCGGGAACTGGCGCTGATGCACTCCCGAATCGGCAACGACGGAAACTGGACGCTCAACAACCATTTTTCGCGCACCCGTTTCCAGTTCGGCTCGAACCGCCCCGGATTCTCCGTCAGCCAAGGCAACAGTGTGCTGTATCTGTTGACCGGCACAGGCAATTATGGCGGCGTGCGCTGCGTGAAAGATATAAACGAATAACGCCGCAGGGAGGCATTCTCCGCCCTAATGCGCCCGGCTGTATGACCATTGTCGCGGTGGTCGTTATCGGACAGAATCGTGGTCGCAGCATCCGTCCCCCGGGTGGTGCTCCAGCACGGTGTGGGGAATGTGGCCGTGCGAAACGAGTTGAATAGGGCAGTCGTAGTTGCGCAGCTGCTCTTCGGTCAACACGTTCGAGCGATGACGGTGCACGCGGCGGTTGACACAGACGATCTCTTTCACGACACTCGTGATCGTGCCGATGTCGTGCGACACCATGACGATTGCCATGTGCGTATTCAGTTCGTGCAGCGTGCGGTAAAGCTCTTTCTCGAACTTGTTGTCCACGAAATTCGCGGGTTCGTCCAGAATCAGCAGCTTCGGGTCCGAGATCACGGCCCGGGCCAGCAGCGCCCGCTGCATCTGGCCGCCCGACACCTCTCCGATCGGCTGGCGGGCCGTTTCGGCAATCCCCGACGAGGCCAGCAGCGCCATCGCCTTTTCGCGGTCCTCCCGGGTGTAGGGGGAGCGGAACCCGCGGCGGCCCTGCAATCCCGACAGCACGACTTCGAGCACCGAGATCGGAAACTCCCGGTCGAAATCCGACAACTGCGGCATATAGCCGATCAGCCGCTCCTTGCCCCGGAACAACTCCGGCGCCAAACATATTTCGCCCGTATGGGGCACGGTTCCGAGTATGGCTTTCACGAGCGTCGTCTTTCCGCCGCCGTTGGGACCTATGACACCCAGGAAATCGTCGTCGCCGATTTCCAGATCGACATGTTGAATGGCTTCGTATCCGTCGTATGCGACGCTTACGTCGCGCATCGTTACCAGATTCATTTTGCGGTGATTAAGTCGGTTATCGTGTCGATGTTCGCTATGGCGTCCCGGTCCAGCGGATCAATCGCCACGTATTCGGCGTCGATGTCTCGGGCTATGACCTCCACGGTCGATGCCGGGAATTGCTTTTGGTAGAATATCCGGCGGACTCCATCCTCCCGGGCTTGCCGGATGATCGCCGTCAACTGCCTGGCCGAGGGCTCCTTACCGTCTGCTTCGATGGCGACTTGCCGCAGCCCGTAGTCGCGGGCATAATAGGTGAGGGCGGGGTGGTAGACGATGAAATATTCGATGCCGCTCCGTGCGATTTTCTCCGCCGTGCGAGCGTCCAATGCTTGTAACTCCTTCTGCAACCTGTTATAATTGGTTTCGTATTTCACCGAATCGGGATAGGCTTTGCGAATGGCTTCGAAAGCGTTTGCCGCCATCTTCTGCAACGCCTTCGGGGAGGTCCAGACATGGGGATCGACACCGTGCGTATGATTGTGTCCGTGACTGCTGTGCGAACAAGAGCCTTCGATCAGGTCGATTCCGCGGCTCAGGTCGATGACTTTCTCCTGTTGTTCGATTTTGCCCAACAGCGAGGTTTCGAAGTCGATAAGTCCCACATTGAAAATAAGTTGCGCTTCGTTTAGCTCCACAAATTGTCTGGGCGTAGGTTCGAACGTCTCGGGACTGGCTCCGGCGGGCACGAGTACTTCGACTTCGAAATCTCCGCCGACAATGCTGTCCACAAGGCTTTGCAGCGGTTGTATCGAAACGTATAAAATTCTGTTATTCTGCCGGTTATTCGTTATGCAGGCCGTCAGCAGCATGATTGCCGACAGGTATGTCGCAATTTTACGCATGATTGATAATCAAAACCCGTTGTGCATTTACGCGAGTGGTATCTTTAAGTTATTAATCTTCCGATTGTTTCTTTTGTTAATGAGTTGTATAGTAGTAAGAGCCATTATTTTAGCGGTTATTCTGGTTCTGAATCCGTCGAATGATTTGGCATAGTTTCGTCGGATCATAAACAGGTCGCAAAGTTGCGAAAAAAGAGTTTCGATCCTTTTTTGACAGCGTCGGAATACAGGATGTTGCGGCTTGTAATCGTTCTGATTTCGTCGCATGGGCACTTCCAATACAATTTGCCGGCTCTCGAACAGATCCAACTGGTAGTCAGCACTCGGATAGCCTCTGTCGCCCGACAGGACGCAGTCCCGATAAAGTTCCTTGACATCTTTCAGATAATGAATATCATGTACCGAAGCTTTCGGGAGGTCGAAACTGCGGATCACCCCATCCAACGAGCAGACGACATGCAGCTTATAGCCATAATAGTAAGTCTGTTGCGAAGCACAGAATCCCTTGTCGGGTGCAGCATAATATTCCTGCCTGCAGACCGTCGAGCGAGAACTACGGCTGATCCTGCATACCTCCAGCGGCATACTGTCTACAATCAGATAGTCTGGAGCCGTGGAGATGTTTTCGCCCATACGTTTGCGAAGGGCGGACAAATGGGGGGACAAGGCGCTGCGACGGCGGTTGCAGACGCTACGTTCAATTCGGGTTCGCAAACAATCGGGCAGCCTGCGGAACAATTGGCATTCCGAGTCTATGCCCATATATTCTGCAGTCAGAGAGAGGGCGAGAACCTCCATATCGCTCATACGGGGCTGACGATGCTGATTACGAAAATTCGATCTTGCCTCTATATTCTGTAATGTTGTCAAAATTTTTTCGTAACTTGCACTAAAGTTGTTCATGATATTTATCTGATTGGTAACCAGATAAATATACGGAATTTATCCAACATGAACAACTTTTTTATACGTTTATGCTAAATGCACAACGGGTATCTCCTTGTCTTTCTCACCCAAGGACGCCCCGCGGATGACCGACGCCCTGATGACGCAGATCGCAAAGGAGTATATGCAAAAGATGGGCATCACCGATACGCAGTATCTATTGGTGCGCCATCTCGACCAGCCCCATCCGCACTGCCATCTGGTCTACAACCGGGTCGGGAACAACGGGCAGACCATTTCGGACAAAAATATCAAGATTCGCAACGCCAAGGTCTGCCGGGAGCTGACCGAGAAGTACGGATTGTATCTCGCACCGGGAAAGGACGACGTACGGCGGGAGCAATTGCGCGAACCCGACAAGACCAAATACGAAATCCACGATGCGATCAAAGGCTGTCTGCCCAAGTGCAAAAGTTGGAACGAGCTGGAAGGTAGATTAAAGGAACAGGGCATCGGCGTCCGCTACAAGTATTGCGGAAATACCGACCGCAAACAAGGGGTTTTGTTCTCGAAAAACGGCTTCGAATTCTCCGGCTCGAAGATCGACAGGGCATTCAGCTTTACGAAACTCGACAACCGGTTCAACAATATTCAACAACAAACCCAGCACCGGGCCACGCTCCTCGGAAACCTCTCGGCGGCGGCAGGCAATTACCGTTCGGCATTTGCCGGGTTGTTCGGCGGTATGGGTAGCGGCGGCACGCGCGAAGAACCGCCGTCGGTAAACCTCGGAAAGGCAGGCGGGATTCCGCTGCCGCCGGCCAGTTCCCCCGGCGGGGTATCGGCCGAGCAGTTGCAGCGCAAGCCGGGAGAAAGTCCCGAAGAGCATATCGCACGAATCACGGCGTTGCTCAACGCCGCGGCCGAAGCGATGGCCATAGCCGCGATGGAACACCGCCGCAAGCTCGAAGAACAGAAAAGAAGAGCCAAAATGAAAATATAACCTTAAAGCCAGAAAACCATGAACGACGAAAATAAGATCGGACTCTCGATCGAAATGTACGAAGACCTCAAGGAAACACTTGTCAAAGCCATTAAAAACGCCAAGACGGGAAAAACCGACGGCAGTATACATTCAGACAATGCACAAACCGAACGGATCGAACGGCTGATAGAGGCCGCGGAGCTCTCGCAGGGACAGGTCGCACAGCTGCTCGAACATCTGCAACGGAATACGACCTTGCCCGGAGTAAAAACCGAGCAGGAGCGGGAATTTACCGACAAATACAACGCTCTGTTGGCGCAGTTAGCGGGTAGGCTGGAGGTGATCGACAAAGAGATCAGGCAGACACATACATTGATAGAGCAGGTGAGGCAAGCTGTCGAGGCAGCGGCAATGCCCGAAAACCTGCCAGTGCGGGAGCACCGGCATACTTATACGCTCGATATCAGTTCTTCGAAAACATTTTTGACGATGTTCGTCATGCTGGGATGTATTTTCCTGCAAGGCGCATTCATTTACCGAATCTCAGAGAATAATCGGCTGTTAGCTGCGAACGACCTGAAATACCGCTACGTGAAAATGCGTGGTGAGATCAAAGAAAAGGAGCTTATGGAGTTGGAAACGATATTCAGGGATGAGCAGCACACGGCCATACGCGATACCGTCCGAAACCAAGTTGAACGGTACAAAGAAGCCGTAAGGCGGCGGGCAGAACAACTAGAGCGGGCTGCAAGCAAAGAGCGCAAAGCGAAAAAGCTACTTGATGATGCAGCACAGTTGCGGGGAAAATAATTTATTTTCCCCGCTATAATGATTCGTTAATTTTGATTGACCACCTCCATGTTGTTTTGAAAATCAAGCAGTTGTGTTAATCTTGGATTTGTGGGCGTAAATGGTTTGGAGTCAATAATATAGGGGCGAACTTTTGCGTTTTAAAAATACGCATAAAAAAGCCCCTGTTCTTGAAAAGAACGAGGGGCAAAGGATTTTTTGAGGGGGCTGTGTGGGCCCCGGCATGATTGCCGTCCGCAGGCATCGCCCGTTATTTCAGCTTGCAGAGTTTGCGGTCTGCGTCGGTTGCCTCGCGTATGGAGATTGCAAAGCCTCCGCCGCGCGCCATCTCCACGTCGAGTTCCGTGCGTTGTCTGACCTTCCCGGTGCGGATGACATATGCCTGCGGATTGGTCTGGTAATCGGCATCGGGGGCATCGGCGTAGAGCGTCGCCACGTACTCCTTACCGGGATCGAGGTAGTCGAACGGGAGCGTCACCGTACGTCGGTTCTCGTCCGTCACGCCGCCCACGAACCACTCGCCCGTGTCTTTGGCCTTGCGCGCCACGACGATGTAGTCGCCCGGTTCGGCCAGCAGGTAGCGGCTCTCTTCCCAGTCCAGTGCGACGTCCTCGATGAAACGGAACGCATCCATGTATTTCTCATAGTGCTCGGGCAGGTCTGCCGCCATCTGCAGCGGCGAGTACATCGTCACGTACAACGCCAGCTGGTTGGCGAGCGTCGCGTTGACGTGCGAGTGGTTGCCGGGGTTGACCTCCGCGACGTCCATCACGAAGATGCCGGGCGTGTAGTCCATCGGGCCGCCCTGCAGGCGCGTGAAGGGCAGGATCGTCACATGGTGGGGCTTCGAGCCGCCGAACGCCTGGTACTCCGTGCCGCGTGCCGACTCGTTGCCGATCAGGTTGGGGTAGGTGCGGCAGAGGCCCGTCGGGCGCACCGCCTCGTGGGCGTTGACCATGATCTTGTGGTCGGCGGCCCGGCGGACGGCATAGAGGTAGTGGTTGTTCATCCACTGCCCGTAATGGTGCTCTCCGCGGGGCAGGATGTCGCCCACGTATCCGCTCTTGACCGAGTTGTACCCGTATTTGTTCATCAGGCGGTAGGCCGCTTCCAGGTGGCGTTCGTAGTTGCGCACCGAAGCAGACGTTTCATGGTGCATCATCAGCCGGATGCCTTTCCCGTGCGCATATTCGTTCAGCGCGGCGATGTCGAAATCGGGGTAGGGGGTCACGAAATCGAAGACGTAATCCTTCGTGTGCCCGAACCAGTCCTCCCAGCCGACGTTCCAGCCTTCGACGAGCAGCTGGTCGAACCCGTGTGCCGCCGCGAAGTCGATGTAGCGCTTCACGTTCTCGTTGTTGGCGCCGTGGCGGCCGCTGGGTGTGCACCGGGCGTAATCCGTCACGCCGAGCTGTACCGACGGCACGTCGCGCGTATAGGCCCAGTCGCTCTTGCCGGTGATCATTTCCCACCATACGCCCATGTATTTCACGGGCTTGATCCACGAGGTGTCGTCATAGGCACACGGCTCGTTGAGGTTCAGGATCAGCTTCGAGGCGAGGATGTCGCGGGCGTCGTCCGAGACCGTCACCGTGCGCCACGGGGTATGGCAGGGCGCCTGCATGTAGCCTTTCCACCCCTGTGCGTCGGGCGTAAGGTGCGAGGTGAAGATGAGATTCCGGTCGTCCAGGTCGAGGTGCATGCATGCATAGTCGACCAGCGCCGCTTCGTGGATGTTGATGTAGAGCCCGTCGTCGCTCTTCATCTGCAGGGCCGTCTGTACGCCCGTGGGCGAGAAGGGCGTCTGCGACGAGTTGGGCGTGATGGCGCCGGGCATCAGCTCCCGTATCTGCGAGAGCTTCGACTCCGTGTAGTCGTACTCCTGCGTGTCGTAGTCGCCCGGGATCCAGAACGCCGTGTGGTCGCCCGCCATGGCGAACTGTGTTTTCTCCTCGCCGATGACGAAATAGGTCAGCGACTCCTGTTCGGGGAATTCGTAGCGGAATCCGAGCCCGTCGTCGTAGAGCCGGAAGCGGATCGTCATGTCGCGGCCTGTCGCGGCCTGCCGCAGCGTGACGGCCATTTCGTTATAGTGGTCGCGGATCTCGGCCTGCTCGCCCCATACGGGACGCCATGTCTGGTCGGACTCGCTGCGGGCCACCTGCCCGAGGGTGAACCCGTCGTAGAGCGATACCGGGCGCCCCGGTTCGCCCTTGCGGATTTCAGCCCCGAATTCCAGCTTCGGGGCTTCGCCGCGCAGTTCGAGCCCCATGCCGCTGGGCAGGATCACGGGGCGCTCCTTGTAATCGAGCGTATAGGTGGGGCGGCCTCCGTCCGCCAGGCTGAATTCCAGGCGGAGGCGGCCGTCGGGCGAGAGGAGCGTCTCCTGTGCCGAGCAGGCTGCACCGGCCAGCAGCGCGGAGATATATAAAAATATTTTCTTCATAGTTCGATCTTGTTATTTACGTTTGAATTCTACGATCAGCGCTTGCCGCGGGCCGACCGTGGTGGTATCGTCCACTTCCGTGGCTTCGCCTGTCAGGACGTTGCGCCCGTCGCTCAGCCCCGAGGCGATCTCGGCATAGTGCGACCACGGCACCTGTTTCTTGCCCCGCGAGTTGTTGATGAAGACGAATACCGCGTCGGTGTCGTCATAACGGAAATAGGCGTAGGTGTTGTCGCGCGAGAGGAAGTGCATCGTGCGGCCGTTGTGGATCACGGGCTTCGACTTGCGCCATTGGAAGAGCCGCTGCGTGTAGTCGAAGAGCCCCGCCTGTACGGCATCGCGCTGCGCGGGGTCGAAAAGGTTCACCGCGTCGCCCTCCCAGCCGCCGGGGAAATCCACGCGCAGCCCGCCGTGTCCCTGCGAGAGGTCTTTCGAGGTGAACATCATCTCGTCACCCGAGAATATCTGCGGGATGCCGCGCATCGTGGCCAGCATCGCCATCGAGAGTTTCAGCCGGTCGGGGTTCCCGCGTACGATGTCGCCGATGCGGTCGGTGTCGTGGTTGGCGACGAAGATCATCATTTTCGACAGGTCATGGTAGACGAAATCGTGCGACAGGCAGTCGTAGACGCGCGTCATGCCCTCGCCCCAGCGGAGCGAGTCGGTGGGCAGCGCCCGGCAGATGGCCTCCTGCAGCGGGAAATCCATGATCGACGGCAGGTGCGAGTCGAAGCCGTCCTTGTTGGGATTGCCGCCCTGCCAGTATGCCAGTTGCGGGATCGACGACGTCCAGCATTCGCCCACGATGTTGAAATCGGAGTATTCCCTGCGTACGGCCGCGCACCACTCGCTCATCGGCACCTTCTCGTTGTAGGGGTAGGTGTCGACGCGGAACCCGTCCAGGCCGGCATACTCGATCCACCACACGGCCCATTGCTTGAAATATTGCAGCACGTAGGGATTGTCGAGGTTCATGTCGGGCATCGACGGCACGAACCAGCCGCTCTCCTGCAGGTCAAGGTCGTAGCGCGAAGCGTTGGGATCCATGTTCGTCGAGAAGCAGACGTTCGTCCCGGTGTATTCGGGGAACTGGTGTATCCAGTCCCTGAAAGGCAGGTCTTTCATCCACCAGTGGCCCGTGCCGCAGTGGTTGGTGACGATGTCCATAATCACCTTCAGCCCGTGCTCGTGGGCTTTGCCTACGAACTCCCTATACAGTTCGTTCGAGCCGAACCGGGGGTCTATGCGGTAGTAGTCGCCGCAGGCGTAGCCGTGGTACGAACCTTCGGGTTCGTCGTCCAGCAACAGCGGCGTGGGCCATACGGCCGTGGCGCCCAGCCCTGCGATGTAATCCAGGTGGTCGATCATCCCCTGCAGGTCGCCCCCGTGGCGGCCGAAGAAGGCGCTGCGGTCGGCGCGCTCCCGCGTGTGGGGCGTCGAGTCGTTCGACGCATCGCCGTTGGCGAAGCGGTCGGGCATCAGGAGGTAGATCATGTCGGCCGTGGTGAAACTCTTGCGTGCGGCCGAGCCTTCGGCGCGTGCCGCGATCTCATAGGGAACCTTGAACTGCCGTTCCCCCTGCGAGAATACGAGGTAGTAGGTGCCCGGTTCCGCGTCGGGTTTCACCTTCACGTCCACGAATAGGTAATTGGGACTGTCGGCTTTGTGGCGGGCCTTCACCCCGACGCCCTGTCCGCCTTCGATGCGGACGTCGTATGCCGCGATGCCGGCCCCGTTGACGAGCAACTGGAGCGGGGTCTGCATTCCCGTCCACCACGAGAGGGGTTCGACGCGGGTAACCTCGCCCGAGGCGTCTGCCACCGAGGCGGGGTCGAATACGGACTGTCCTGTCCCTGTGCAGGAGAGCAGGCCGGCTGCTGCGAGTGTCATGAAAAATCGGTTCAAAATATCGTCGTTTGTAAAGTTAGCAAAAAATCGGTTTCCAGCGATTCCCGTTTCGCCCGGGGCATCCTTGTGCTTCTCATGCGCATCCCCGTGCTTTTCGGATGGTTTACTGTCTATTCCCGTCGGGTGCTATCGGGGTTCCTGTCGCTGTTTCCGCGCATCCCCGGCGCATGTCCGCAACCCTTATCTCCTGTCTTGTGCGAAGACCTGCCACTGCCATGCGGGAAGCACGGTGCGGGTGCCGCCCGTGTATTCCTTCCCGGTGAAGAACTCGCGGCGCGAGCCCTCGAACGGCAGGTCGAATGCGACCTCCTCCGCGCTGAGGTTCGCAGCGACTGTCACCTCGTTGCCGCCGGCCGTGCGGGAAAACAGCATCAGGCCGTCGGGTGTTCGTTCTCCGAGCGGGTATGCGGCCTGCCCGCCGCGTTCTCCGGCCGCGAGCGCCGGGTTCTCGTGGCGCAGCCGGATCAGTGCGGTGTAGAAATCCGTAAACCCGTTATGTTCCCACGCGGGTACGGGGTCTTTCTCGAAGAACTCGAAGCGGTGGTCGAACCCCATCTCCTGTCCGGTATAGACGAGCGGCTGCCCGTTGGGCAGCGTGAAGGTCAGCAACGCCATCACGCGTGCCGCGTCGCCCATGCGCTCGAATTCCGTCCCGGCCCACGAGTTTTCGTCGTGGTTCGAGGTGAACATTAGGCGGAACGCCTCGCGCGGCATGGCAGCGGAGTCTCTGGCGACGTAGGCACGCAGGTCTGCGGCGCTTTTGCGTCCCTGTGCGATGTCGTTCAGCAGGTGGTGCAGTTCCCACGCATATGAGGCGTCGAACGCCCCGTCGTGCAATGCGGGGGCTTCGCCCTCGGCGAGCAGGTAGATGCCGGGGTACTCCTTCCGCAGTGCGGGCAGCGTCTGCTGCCAGAAGTCGATGGGTACCTCGCACGCCATATCGCAGCGGAATCCGTCGATGCCGCGGTTGAGCCAGAAACGCATGGCGGCCGCCATTGCGGCACGCATGTCCGTGTTGCCGTAGTCGAGCTTGGCGATGTCCGTCCAGTCGTACTGCACGATGGTGTTGCCCAGCGAGTCGCGCACATACCAGTCGGCCGGATGCTCCTCGATCCAGCGGGCATCGGGCGAGGTGTGGTTGGCCACCCAGTCCAGGATTACGCGCAGCCCGAGTCTGTGGGCGTCGGCTACGAACCGGTCGAAATCCTCCAGCGTGCCGAATTCGGGGTTGACGGCTTCGTAGTCGGAGATGGCGTAGTACGAGCCGAGGGTTCCCTTGCGCTCCTTGACGCCGATGGGGTAGACGGGCATCAGCCAGACGATGTCCACGCCCAGTTCTCTGAGCCGGGGCAGGTGGCGTGCGGCCGCCGCCAGCGTCCCTTCGGGGGTGTACTGGCGCACGTTCATTTCGTAGACGACCGAGTTGTAACTCCAGTCGGGGTGGGCGGCCGGTTGCTGCGGCCGTGTGCCGCAGGCAACCAGTACCATTGCGAGTAGTAATGCGGGCAAGCGTTTCATGGCGTGTCGTTTAGAGCGTGAATACCACCGACGACCAGGCGCCCATGAGCAGTTTCGACGAAGCGTCGCCGCGCTGAAGTTTCACTTCACCTGAGACGCCTACGGCCTTGTCCGGTTGGTCGGTAAGGGTCAGTATCTGCTCCTCCCGGCCGAAGTTGTGCACGACGAGCATCCGTTCGCCGTCCAGCTCGCGGTACCAGGCCGCGATGGATTGCTGCGAGGTGTTGCCGTCGTTGTAGACCGGGTGTTTGACCATCTTGCCCTGCGCCAGCACGGGGTAGGTGTTGCGCAGCCGGGCGAACGTGCGGTAGAGGTTGAGCAGCGAACCGTCGTCGTCGGCCTGTGCCTCGACCGAGATCGCCGGGGTCAGCATCTGCATGTCGATCTTGCCCGAGAGGCTTCCCGAAGCCAGTTCGTTGCCCGCCTTGTTCCACAGGATCGGGGTGCGGACATATTCGTCGCCGTTGGATTTGGTGCCCCAGTACCCGAGCTCTTCGCCCTGGTAAATGTAGGGTGCGCCCTGCGCCGTGAGCAGCACGGCGGCCGCCACCTTCATCTTTTCGGCGGACTGTCCCAGGTCGGAGCCCGTGCGATCCTCGTCGTGGTTCGAAAGTTTCGTGGCTTCGATATAATCGCTGCGGTACTGTGCGTAGAGGGGCTGCACGTCGAGGATGTCCTTGACGAAATAGCATCCGATGCCGTTTTGCAGCGCCCATTTGAGCTTGTACCAGAACGTGAATTCAAACAGCGCCGGCAGCCCCCGGTAATAGGGTGCCGCCTTGTCCGCTTCGTCGAGCATCTCGCCCACCATGTAGAAATCGCCCTCTCCGCCGGCGGCCTTGTAGCTCTCGTTCATGCGGTCGTAGAATTTCTTGAGGAACGTGGGGTTCTCGTCGTTGTAGGCGTTGTGGTAGATGTGCTTCACGGCATCGAGGCGGAACCCGTCCACGCCCATGCGTACCCACTTGTCGGCCGCTTCGGTGACGGCCTTGAACGCCCCGGACTGCTCGGCCTCGGCGGCCTTGCCGTAGTTGAGGTCGGCGAATGCCGCCGTCCAGAAGTGCGAATGGTACATCGTCGGCAGCGAGAACTGCACGTTGGCCGGATCGGCCGAGCGGTTCGACATCAGGGTGAAGGGCTCCCCGAACCGGATGATCGTCCGGTTGTCGGGGGCGCCGTATTTGGTGCCTGCGGCCCACGACGTGGTCGAGGTGCGGACGAGGAATCCCCAGTCGGAATCGAAGTCGAGCGTCAGTTCGTAACTGTTGCCGCCCCTGGCGTAGAAGCGTTTGCTCGTGCCGTTGCCGAAATAGAGGTATTTGTCGTCCGCGCCGCCCTGCGTATTGTCCGCATCCGCGGCATCGGTCGTTTCGGTAACGGTCACCGTCGGGCTGTCGGCATTTGTCCAGTCGAGCACGAACTTGAAGCGCCCGGCGGCACCCGCCCCCGTGTCGGTCGAGAACCATTGTCCGGCATCGTAGCCTGCGGCGCCTTCCGTGGCGATCTGGTCGATCCGCCCGGCCGCGATGTCGGCCTGCGGGTCTTCGGAGAAGATATAGCGGTCACGGTAAGGGCTCCCTTCGGACGCGGCGGCCGATTTGAACCACGGGTGGTCTTTGCCCGTATGGTTGAGCACGTAATCCAGGTAGACCCGGATGCCGCGGGCATGGGCCGCGTCGATGAATGCCCTCAGGTCGGCGTCCGACCCGAAGGCGGGGTTGACCGCCTCGTAGTCGAGCACGTCGTAACCGTGGTACGAAGCCGCCGGATGGATCGGTGAGAGCCACACGGCCGAGGCGCCGAGTGCGTCGATGTAGTCGAGCCGCCGGGTCAGCCCCGGCAGGTCGCCCACCTTGTCGCCGTTGCCGTCGGCAAAGCTGTATACCAGCAGCTGGTAGCTTATGTCGGCGCGTTTGCGGTTGTCCCACGCATCGGGCTGGGCGACGACCTGCTCGCCCTCGAAATCCTGGGAGGCATCGCCGCTCTGTGTCACGGTGACGACGACCGGATCGCAGCCCGGGGCGGTGAAGGTAAGCGTCGCGGAGCGTTTCGACGACTCGTTTGCGGTCGCCGTGACCGCGAACGACGTGGAGGTTTTGCCCGATGTGAGGGCCGGTGTGCACCATGCGGTATTGTCGCTCTGCGTCAGCGACCACGCGCCCGCATCGGTGCGCAGGTCGAGCAGCCGGCTGCCGCCTGCGGCTTCGAATTCTATCTCCGCGGGGGTCACGGAGAGCATACTGCCGCCGGTATCGCCGGTCTTGTCGTCGCTGCACGACACGGATACGGAAAGTACGAGTGCCAGCAGCAGGAAAAGAAATTTTTTCATAGCGGAATCTCGGTTAAAGTTCGTTTCGGGGCCTGCCGTCCGGTCAGGGGCGGCAGGCCAGAAACGGGACGGCAATCTCTGTGTGCCGTCCCGTGAAAGGGTGGCCGTTATTCGGCCTCTGCCGGGGTCTTGCCCTCGGACATGATGTATATCTGCGAATTCGCGAGGTCGAAATAGATGTCGTAGGTGCCGTCGAGCTGGACTTTCATGTTCTGCGAACCGCCGCTGGTGATGATGTCGACGGCCTTGTTGATGTCGACCGCACCGCCCGACGCCGTGCCGTAGTTCTTGGAGTCGTCCCAGGCGTTGTTGAAGCGGATCTTGAATTCGCTGGCGGTGGTCAGGACTACGCCTTTGCGAACGAGGTAGGCGCCCTCCTCGCTCATGGAGAAATCGCCCAGGTCACCCCATCCGGTGATGTTGCCGACCAGTCCCCATGTGTCGGCGACCAGCTCGGGCTTGGCGCCTGCGGCCATCACGTAGGCGCGTCCCGCCTCGGGCAGCAGCCAGTAGTCGTACGTGCCGGCTTCGGCGATCACGGCATTGACCTTGTCGGCGGAAACCTTGAAGGCCGAGCCGATCGTGCAGGTGTAGGGGCTGCTGCCGGCGAATGCGGCGTCGGCCCCGATCCACTGCGACTCGTCGCCGCTCTTGAAGAGGAATTCCGAGTTGGCGGCTACCTCGACCCCTGCGGCCTTGTAGGCCACGATGTTCGAGCTGGCGCTCTCCATGGCCGTCGGGCCCCAGTCGGGGGTTGCGACGGTCTGGCCGTGGATGTACCAGTCGGCCTTTTCCGGCCCCGGGTCGGGTTCTTCGCCGCCGCCCGTGCCGTAGTCGCCGGCATTGAGTTCGTAGGTGATCTCCGCAGAGTTGTTCAGGGTTGCGTATACGCGGTAGTTGCCCGCCGTGGCCTTGATGTTGTCGCCGTTCTGCGAAAGGCGTCCGTCCGCCCCGCCGAAGTTTATCGCCCAGTCGTTGTCCGCACGGAATTTGAATTCCCCGGCGGTCAGTGTGACGTCGACCCAGAAACGCTGTTTTTGGGTGTCGAAATTCATCTCCGTGTCGGTGTCCCAGCCGCCCGGAGTGGCATCGCCGATAATACCCATCGAGTTGAACGACAGCTTATTGCTTAACGTTAATGTCGAACGGTCGAATACGAAGCGGTAGAAGCGCTTGGAATAGACCATGATGTTTCCGGAACCGCCGCTGGAGATCAGCGTGATCGACGGGGCTTCCGTTTCCGGAGCCGCAGCATCACCGTCGGTGCCCCAGTTGCAGGCATCGTTCCAACCGGCTTCGCCGCTCAGTTTGAAGCCGTTGGCGGCTTTTTCGCCCAAGTCAACGATAGCTTCGTAGGTGACCTCGTCGCCGGAGAAACAGAACAGTCCCTGTGCGTTGTCGAAATTCCAGCCGCAGTAATCGCCGATTACCCAGACCTGGGGATAGGTACGCTCGGCCGTCGTCACGGTCATGCGGACGGTGGCGGGGGCGGAGTAGAATTTTTCGAAGTCGGTGCCGATCGTGGCGCTGATGTAGAAATCCACGTCCGTAGGTTCGCCCGAGGGAACCCCCAGGCCGCCGTCTTCCACGGACAGCGCAAGGATGTTGTTGAGGCTTTCATAGGTCTGTTCCGACGAGGTGCCGTTCATTCCCGTGAAGAGCACCAGTTTCGCACCGTCGTTGTACGAGGCTTCGATCGAGTAGTTGATCTGGGTGCGGACGCCGAAGTCGGCGGCGTCCCAGGTGAAGGTCTGCGTCGAGCCCATGTTGTCGGGCGTAATGACGATCTCCCCGGGCAGCGCATGCAGCACGGGCGCCACGACCTTGTCGGGGTCGTAGGCCTTTACCTCGTCGAGCTTTTGGCAGGCGGAGAGGAGCCCCGTCGCAGCCGCCAGCATCATCGCATATCGTGTAATTTTCATAGTCGTACGATTTTTAGGGTTGGTTATTTATCGGTTGCGTTTCCGTAGCCGGGATTCTGGTGCAGTTCGGGGTTGGAAGCGAGCTCCGACGAAGGGATGGCAAAGATTTTCATGTAATCATCGAACCCCTGTCCGGTGAAGGTGCCGCCCTTGTATGTCCAGAGGAACGACGGGGTGGTGAACTTGCCGTAGCGGATCAGGTCGGTGCGGCGGTGCCCCTCCCACATCAGCTCGCGGGCACGCTCCTCGAGCAGGTAGTCGGCCGTGACCGACGAGGGGGCCGATACCCCGGCGCGGTCGGTCAGCTCCTTGAGCTTCGGCAGCGCGGTGTTGGCCTGTCCCAGGTTCATGCAGGCCTCGGCGTAGATCAGGTAGATCTCGCCCAGGCGGATCATCGGGAAGTCGATGTCGCTGTATGCCTTCGATGCAGCCGTGGCAAGGAATTCGTCGTTGGTCATGTCGTGGGGGATATTGTTGAACTTGAGGCAAGTCCACCCGTTGAGGAAGACATAGAGCGCATCGTTCATCGACTCCTGGCGGCCTTTGATGTAGAACATTCCGCCGCGTTTGTCGTTGACCGTATATTCGCCCGTGGTGTAGTCCGCGTTGCGGGCGTTGAAATATTTCTGTACGTATTCGTAGGGTACGCGGATGCCGGCCCAGCCGTTGTTCACGCCGTTGATCTTCTGTTCGGCCGTCACGTCGGTGGCGGCGATGGCTGCCAGCGTCAGGTACGACGTGCCGCCGTAGGACTGCGTCTGCTCGGCGTCGTATGCCACGCCGAAGATGATCTCCTTCAGGGCGTCGGCGTTCTCGCCGTTGTCGCCGCGGAAGAGGTCGGAATACTCCGGGCAGAGCGAGTAGCCCATGCCGAAGATCGCTTCGCAGGCGGATTTGGCCTCCGTCCACATCGGGGTGCCGGCATAAACCTCGGCATTGAGGTACATGCGGGCCAGCAGGCCGTTGACCGCACCCTTGTCGGCACGCGGGTAGTTCGAGCGTGCGGCAGGCATCGCGCTTTCGTCCGAAGCCAGGTCGGTCAGCTCCGAGATGCAGTAGTCAAAGACATCCTTGCGCGAGGCCTGTTTGGGGTTCACACCGCCGCCGAAGGGCGAGGTCTCGGTCGTAAACGGCACGTCGCCGAACACGTCGAGGGCGATCCAGTAGAAATAGGCGCGCAGGAAACGGGCCTCGGCACGGAAGCTCTGGATCCTGGCGGCCAGTTCGCTGCTCACGCCGCGGTCGGAGAGTTTGTCCGAGGCGGTCTGGCGCAGGTACTCGTTCACGTAGGCGATGCCCTGCAACGTACGTACGTAGACGGCGTAGGTCGCGTCGTTGTCGGCGTCGGACCACGTGTCGGTATTCATGGCGCGAACCCAGGCGTCGTTCTCCCAGGCGCATTTGCAGGCGTCGGCCGTAACCTCCTGGATCGTCCAGAATGCGCGGATGAGCTCCGAGGCGCCGTCGTCGCTGACCTGCAGGTCGGTGGTGTCGTTCGAGACGAAATTGAAATAGAGTTTGGTGAGCCCGGCCAGGTAGCCGTTCTCGTCTTTCCCGTAGACGGTCTCCGAGGTCGAGTCGGACGGGTTGAGGGGCAGGGTGTCGAGATCCCCGATGCACGAAGTGAGCAGCATCGTTGCGCCTGCCGCCGCCAAGGCGAAATGTTTTATGTCGATTTTCATGGTTCGTTCGTTTTTAGAAGTTTACATTCAGACGCAGCGAATAGGTGCGCGGGCGCGGCCAGATCGAGCCGTCGATGCCGTTGACGCCCGGTATTTCGGGGTCTACGCCGCTGTAATCGGTGATGACGAATACGTTCTGCACGCCGAAGGCGACGCGCATCGAGCCCTTCCAGTTGCCAATCTTGTTGAACGTGTACCCGAGGTTGATGTCGTCCATGCGGAAGAACGAAGCGTTTTCGAGGAACATGTCCGAATACCACTGCTCGCCGCTGTTGGCCTTCGTAAAGCCGGTCTTCTTGACCAGCCGTGCGAAGTTGGGCAGGTTGCCGGCGTTGATGTCGATGTTGGACGTCGAGTTGGCCGAGGCGAAGTCGTTGAAGACCCAGTTGCCCGCCGAACCGTGGCCGTTGAAGCCGAAGTCCCAGTTCTTGTAGCTCAGCTTGAGGCTGATGCCGTAGAAGAAGTCGGGGTTGGGGCTCTTGTCGGTCATGTAACGGTCGCCCTGGTCGATCTGGCCGTTCTTGTTGCGATCCACCAATGCGTTCTGGATCGGCTTGCCGTCCTGGTCGTAAACCTGCTGGAAGCAGTAGTAGGTGTAGGGTGCATAACCCACCATGTGGCGCTGGAGCAGGTTGCCCGTACCCTTGGTGATGCTGCTCACCTGGATGGCGTAGTCGGGGTCGTCGGTGTTGTTGAGCTTGGTGAACTCGGTGTGCTGGAACGTGCCGTTGAAGCCGACCGTGAGGTTCCAGTCCTTGGTCTGCACGGGGATGAAATTCAGGTTGAACTCCACGCCCTTGTTCTCCATCGAGCCGATGTTGGTGAGCACCGTGTTGCCGAAGTTCGAGCCCATGGGGGTGATGACGTTGTTCAGGAGGTCGTCCGTCTGACGCAGGTACCAGTCGACGCTGCCGTTGATGCGCCCGCCGAGGAACCCGAAGTCGAGGCCGACGTTGTAGGTCGTCGTGGTCTCCCATTTGATGTTGGGGTCGTAGGCGCCCGGCGTGAGGTAGAACATGTGCCCGGCGCTGCCCATGTAATAGGTCTTATAGACGTCGGTCGACATGTAGTAACGCGCCAGGTAGGGATAATTGGAGCCGATCTCCTGCTGCCCGGTCTGCCCCACGCTGACGCGCAGCTTGAGGGCCGAGACGGCACGCGAATCCTTCAGGAAATTCTCCTCGGCGATGTTCCACGCAAAGGCGCCCGAAGGGAAGAGGCCCCAGCGGGTATCCTTCGAGAAACGCGATGAGGCGTCGTCACGCAGTGTGAAGGAGAAGAGGTATTTCGAGGCGATCGAATAGTTCAGGCGTCCGTAGAACGAGAGCAGATAATTCTCCTGGCGGTTGAACGGGTAGCGCGAATCCTCGCCCTTCTGCTCGTGCGTCTCGTTGAAATAGGATACCGAGTGGTCGGAGCTGTAGAAATGCTGCCACGAATAACCGGCCATCACGTCGAGGTGGTGGATGCCCCACTCCTTATTGAAGTTGGCGTAGAATTCGAGCAGCTGGTTGCGGCGGAAGTTCGTCGTCCACGAATACTGTCCCCAGCCGCGGGCCTCGGTGTCGGTGTATGCCTGGAACGAGCCGGGGTTCACGCCGTCGTAGGTCTTGGCGCTCGATACGTCGAGGCCGAGGTTGAGGTTGAAGCGCAGCGCCTCGAAGCCGTGAACCTTATAGTCGATCTGGGCGTTGCCGATGAAACGCTTGGCACGCGCCGTATTGTCGCGGTCGTAGAGCTGCGAGAGCGGGCCTGCGTCCAGCAGGGTGTTGGGCGTGAAGTCCTCGCCGCGGCCCGATCCGTAGTTCCAGTATCCGTTGGTGGTCGTGTAGTCGATCGAACCGTCGTCGTTGCGGAAATAGGGGTCGATCGTGGGGTTGAAGAAGGCCGCCGAACCCACCACGCCGCCCGAGGCGTAGCGCTGCGACGTGATGACGCCCTTGGCGTTGAGGTTGACCGTGAGGTGCTTGTCGAAGAAGTTGGGCGAGAGGCTCAGGTCGAGCGTCCCGCGTTCGTATTTCGATGTTTCGAGCGTACCCTGCTGGTTGGTGTAGCCCACCGATGCGCGGTAGGGCATCCTATCGTTGATGTTGCCGATCAGGCTGACGTTGTGGTCATGCGAAATGGCGGTGCGGAAGACCAAGTCCTGCCAGTTGGTGTTCTTGTCGCCGAGCATCGACTGCACCTTGTCGCCCGTGGTCGTACCTGCGGGGTATACCTGGTCGATGTAGGTGCGGAACTCGCCGGGCGACATCACGGGCAGCTCGTCGGAGTTGGTCTGGACGCTCACGCTGCCGCTGTACGATACGCGGGGCGTGTTGCCGCGCCCCTTCTTGGTGGTGACGAGGATGACGCCGTTCGAGGCGCGCGAACCGTAGATGGCCGCCGCCGAAGCGTCCTTGAGCACGGTGAAGGATTCGATGTCGTTGGGGTTGATCGTCTCCAGCGGGTTGGCCATACCCTTGCCGCCGTCGACTGCGATGGGCACCCCGTCGATCACGATCAGCGGGTCGTTCGAGGCGTTGAGCGAAGCCGCACCGCGCACGCGGATGGTGGCGCTCGATCCGGGGCCTCCGTCGCCGGGGATGATATGCACGCCCGGAACCTTACCCTTGAGCATGTCCTGTGTGGAGACCACGGCGCCGCGGTTGAACTCTTCGGCCTTGATCGCCACGACCGAACCGGTCATGTCGTTCTTCTTGACCGTACCGTAGCCGATCACCACCACGTCGTCGATACCCATGGCATCCTCTTCGAGCGTGAGGTGCGCCAGCAGCGACGAACTGGCCACCAGGCTGACGGTCTTGTAACCGACATAGCTGACCTCGATGACCGACTCGGGGCCGGCGGCGCGGATGGCATAGTCGCCGTCGATGCCCGTCGAGACACCGTTGGTCGTGCCCTTTTCGACGACGGTAGCGCCCAGGATCGGCATCCCGGACTTGTCGACAACTACGCCTTTTACCTCATAACCAGCGTTTTGCGCCAGCGTGAGGGGGGGGGTAAATTGACATATGAGCAAGATACCCGCACACATAGTTAAAAATCGTTTCATAAGAATTTTGGTTAGTTTATAAGTTGATTTTATGGATTGTAGGTCATTGGGCCTTGTGTTCTTTGACCAGGAAGACCGACACGGCGGCCAGCAGCATGAATACCCCGGCGAGCGCCAGCATGTCGGCCGCATCGGAGGCGAAGCAGTACTTGACGATGGCACCGCCGGTCAGTCCGATGACGATCTGGGGGACGGTGATCGTGAAATTGAAGATACCCATGTATACGCCCATGCGGCGTGGCTCGACCGCGCGCGACAGGATGGCGTAGGGCATGGCGAGGATGCCCGCCCAGGCGATGCCGATCCCCACCATCGGGAGCATCAGCGCGTACTGGTCGTGCAGCAGGCACAACCCCGCGAAGCCCAGCGCCCCGGCGAGCAGGCAGGCAGCGTAGACGGGTTTGTTGCCGTAGCGCGCGGCGACGCGCCCGAGGAACAGGGCGGCGATGCAGGCGGGGATGGGGTAGGTGCCGTTGAGCACGCCGACCCATGTCTGCGTGGCGCCGGCCGAGAGCACTTCGCCCGTGGCATGGTCGGTGACTACACCCGTGATGGCGGGTTTGAGGTAAGTCCACATCAGGAAGAGCGCCGCCCACGAGAAGAACTGCGTGACGCCCAGCCGCACCATCACGCCGGGGACGTTGCGCATGAGGCCGACGAAGCTCATCGGTTTGGCGTCCTCCTCGGAGAGGTTGTTGTAGCGGGCGAACTCCCCGGGCGGATATTCCCGTGTCTTGAACGAGGTGACGAGCACCGTGAGCAGCAGGATCGCGCCCCCGGCATAGTAGGAGTAGGCGATGTGCGGCGAAACATGCCCCGGAGCGGCCTCGTCCGACACGCCGAGCCATGTCATGACGAGCGGCAGGATAGCGCCGACGACCGTACCGAGGTTTATCAGGAAGGTTTGTACCACGTAGCCCTGTGTCTTCTGCGAATCGTCGAGCATGTCGGCCACCAGCGCCCGGAAGGGCTGCATCGTGACGTTGAACGACAAATCCATGAACAGCAGGATGAAAGCCCCCATGGCGAGCGGGGCGAAGGCGAGCAGTTTGGGGCAGTTGGGCATGAGCACCAGCGCCAGCGCCGAGATCAGCGACCCGCCCAGGATGTAGGGGATGCGGCGGCCCCAGCGCGTCCAGGTGCCGTCGGAAAAAAGCCCCACGATGGGCTGGACGATCATGCCGGCCAGCGGTGCCGCCAGCCAGAAGTAGCTCAGGTGGCTGACATCTGCCCCCAGCGATTCGAAGATGCTCGACGTGTTGGAATTCTGGAGCGAATATCCGATCTGCACGCCGAGGAAGCCGAAGCTGAGGTTCCAAATCTGCCAAAATGAGAGTTTAGGCTTGGTCATTTCGGTTTTTCGGTTGGTTTTCAGGTTATACAAATTTTAACCCGTTGGTTGAATTAAAAAGTTAGTAAAATGACAAATGAAAGGTTGTGCATATTTCTGGTT
>ENA-UAMP01000272-UAMP01000272.1-human-gut-metagenome-genome-assembly--contig:-NODE-272-length-27715-cov-9.065221_pt1 | contig 27715 bp, 19 predicted proteins | sample MGYA00243285_ERZ654501 | MGnify/ENA primary metagenome ERZ654501 (study PRJEB26926, sample SAMN06164850) | human gut metagenome | biome: ENVO:00009003; feature: ENVO:2100002; material: ENVO:00002003...
GACCCGCGACTTCCACCTTGGCAAGGTGGCATTCTACCACTGAATCACTCCCGCATATTATGTTGATTAATAAACACTCGACTGTCCTTTCGCCGTTTTTCGAAGTGTTTCTTACGTCGGTGTCCCGACGCGTTCACTTACCGTCGTAAGCGTTTTTCGCCGTCAAACGACAATTCGTAAATCGGCGTACGCTTACCGTAAGTAAAATTTGCTTATCTTCCGTAATCCTGAAACTTCTGTCCGATAAGCCACGCGCCAATACGCTTTCGCGTAGGCTCGTTGATGGTGCGCCTTCAGGGATTCGAACCCGGGACCCACTGATTAAGAGTCAGTTGCTCTACCAACTGAGCTAAAGGCGCATACTTTTTTTAAGGTGCAACTGTCCGGCGGAAAACAAATGGTGCGACCGGAGAGACTCGAACTCACACATCTGTGATACCAGCTCCTAAGGCTGGCGCGTCTGCCAGTTCCGCCACGGTCGCAAGTTAAGTTGGTGATCCACCGGAGATTCGAACTCCGGACACCTTGATTAAAAGTCAAGTGCTCTACCGACTGAGCTAGTGGATCATATTTGGCAGGGGTGGCAAGATTTGAACTTACGAATGCTAGAATCAAAATCTAGTGCCTTACCGCTTGGCGACACCCCTACGTTTTCATCACCGATTTGGGTAATAGTGGGGTGAGTAGTGGGACTCGAACCCACGGCCTCCAGGGCCACAACCTGGCGCTCTAACCAACTGAGCTATACCCACCAAATCTGGCGAGCCAGAAGGGATTCGAACCCCTGACCTACGGCTTAGAAGGCCGTTGCTCTATCCTACTGAGCTACTGGCCCAAGCATTATTTAACGTAGGATTGCGTTCCTTTGGAGCGGGTGATGGGAATCGGACCCACGCGGCCAGCTTGGAAGGCTGGAATTCTACCATTGAACTACACCCGCATAAGTCGCAACGCTTTGCAATTATATAATGCCCGGAAAAATATGTCAACGAAAATCGCCCGTTTTTACAAAATTTGCAAAAATATTTTTCCCTTCGACCACGATATAGACGTATCCGACGTCCCCCGTGACCGAATGTGAAAAGCTTCCGTCGTTGATAAGGCGCACGCCGTCATAGGTTTCGTCGGAATACGAATGAGTATGCCCGAAACAAACGCAGTCTGCGCCGACCTCCTTTGCGCGGTATACAAGGTCGAGTTTATCGTGGAAACGGTGCCCGTGCACGATAAGAAACCTGACCTTTTCGACGTCAACGACAAGTTCCTCGGGATAAAGCGAGTTGTCGCAGTTGCCGCCCACCGCATAAAGTTTATCGGCGACGTTTTCAAGCGTACGCGTTACGCCGAAAATCCCGTCGCCTGCAAAGAAAATATAATCCGACTCTTCCATAACGCCGCGATACCATTCCGATATCGCGGCGTTGTGAAGGTCGGAAAAACAAAATATCGTTTTCACTTATTTTTTTGAATTCATCGCGCCAACGTTTGCGTTGACTTTTCTGAACAAATCGTTGACCGCTTGCAAACGATGGCTGACCGATTGCTTTTCGACAAAGGACGCCTCGGCAAAAGTCTTTTTGAGTTGCGGCGAATAAAACACGCTGTCGTAACCGAAGCCGTTGAAACCGCGGCGCGAACGCGTGATCGTGCCCCTGACCGTACCTTCGCCATAGTAATACTGTCCGTCGGGATACATAAGCACGAGGACGGTCTGCATATAAGCCTCGCGGTCGGTGATGTTTTCCATCTTTCTCAAAAGCAGCTGAATGTTCGCGACGCTATTATGTATTTCGCCGGCATAGCGCGCGCTGTAAACGCCCGGCTCCCCGTTAAGAGCAGGCACGACAAGTCCGCTTTCGTCGCCGAGAACGGGTATGTCGACAACTTTCGACACGGCTTGCGCCTTCAATAATGCATTCTGAAAAAAAGTAATACCTTTTGCTTCGACGCGAATCTTCAAACCATAGTCTTTTAAGGTATAAACTGTGTGTCCGAGCGGTTCGAGCAATGATTTAAGTTCGTTAGTTTTGTCTTCGTTCGAGGTTGAGAGTAATAGCTTCATTTCGATAACCTCCTTACCAATCTATGTTGTAATAAAATAACCCTAAATTGTATTTTAATATATTAACAAGAAAGTGTCAACGGCATTATCTTTTTTTTATACAAATCGACACAAAAATGCAAAAAATTGCACAATTATATCAATTTTGTTGCATAATTACACAATTTTTGCCTATTTTATTTGTCGTTATTTTATTTAAGTTATAAAAGGATACACAGCACGCCGCCCTTGCCTTCGTTGACGATTTTCGTGATCGTGCGGCGCATTTTCGTTTTGGCTTCGTCGGGCATTTCGTTGATTTTTACGGAAAGTCCGTCCGCCATCATGTCGTTCAGGGTTCTGCCGAAAACGTTCGTGCTTAAAAGCGCGGCACGGTCGTTTTCGTATTTGTCAAGCATATCGTCGATAAACCGTCCGCTTTGTTGTTCGGTGCCGATAATCGGGCTGACTTCCGTCCTTACGTCGACTTTTATAAGGTGCAGGCTCGGCGCGCTCGCCTTGATTTTTATGCCGTATTGTCCGCCCTGCTTGAACATTTCGGGTTCTTCGACGACGATATCGTCATTTGTCGGGGACACGACGCCGTAGCCCGTCTCGTAAACTTCGTCCAGAGCGTTTTTGAGTTTGGAATATTCGGTTTCGGCTTTCTTCAAAAACCTTACGTAACTCATAAGCGTGAAATCATCGGGGATTTCGTGTCCGCACTCGTCCGACAAAACCTTGAAGAAAAGTTCGGGCTTGATTTTAAGATTGAGTTCGATGCGCCCGCGCCCTGCGTCAACACTCGCTCCGTCGCCGATTTCAAAGTATTGAGAGTCGGAAAACGCCGCCTTGATTTTGTCCACGTCGCGCATACGGAACATTTCGCTACCGACGTTTTTCAGAATATCGACAAGTTCTTTCACAATGCCGTTGTCGCGCGATAACGCCTGTATCCAGCGGGGCGCGTTCACGTCGATAAGTTTAATCGGGAATTCCGACAGCACCGCGCCCATGATTTCGGACACGTCGTCTTCCGACATGTTCAGCGCGTCCTTGACGACGACGGGCGCGTCGTATTTCTTTTCAAGTTCGGCTTTGAGCCTTGCCGTTTCGCTGCTTTCGGGCATCGCGCTGTTGATAAGAATCACAAAAGGTTTTCCGATTTCCTTCATTTCGGCAACGACGCGTTCTTCTGCGGGGACATAATTGTCGCGCGGAATATCCGTTATCGTGCCGTCCGTCGTGACGACTACGCCGATTGTCGAGTGCTCCTTGATTACTTTTTCCGTGCCGATTTCCGCCGCTTTCGCAAAAGGTATTTCGTCGTCCGTCCACGGGGTGCGAACAAGTCGTTCCTTGCCGTTTTCTTCCGCGCCGAGCGCGCCTTCCACAACGTAACCGACGCAGTCGATCATTCTTACGTTGACGTTAAGATTGTCCGAAACGGTTACGCTGACCGCTTCGCTTGGAACAAAGTTCGGCTGAGTCGTCATTATACTTTTGCCGTCGCCCGATTGCGGCAGTTCGTCGACAGCCCTTTTTCGGGCGTTTTTGTCCTTTATGGCGTCGATTACGAGAGCGTCCATAAATCGCTTGATAAAGGTCGATTTGCCGCTTCTGACGGGTCCGACGACGCCGACGTATATATCGCCGCCGGTGCGCGTCGCAATATCGTTATATAAATCAAATTGCATAATTTTACCTCCAAATACAGTTAATAAAAACTATGCATTTGCCCGCACGAATATGCTTATCAGACGCTTTTCAATTTTATAAGGTAACCCTTCCGGGGGATTGCCACGTCGCTACGCTCCTCGCAATGACATAAATAAATCCCGCCATAAAAAGGCGGGATTAATAGTTTTCTGATGCTCCCCTAAAAAGTCAGAATTTTGATGAGATTGTGTTTTTCTCGGCGGGTTCTGAAAAATCCCGTGTACTTTGGCGTACACGATTTTTCGGGTTCCGCCGAAAAAGCAAAATATCGCAAAATTATGACTTTTTAATTTGTTTGGCAAAGACTTTTCCCATCTTTCCGAAGTCGTGTATCATCGTAAATCCGTACTTTTCGTAAAACCTGATGCCGCCCGCGTTGTCGCCGCCAACGCCCAAATGCACGCCTTTCACGCCCTTTTCGGCAAGGTAGTCCATGAGTGCGTCCATAAGTTTCGCGCCGTATCCTTGGTGTTGCGCCTCGGGCAAAATGTCGATATGCAGGTGCGCGGGATATTTTTTCGCGTCCATATAAAGACTTTGGCGGAATGCGAAAAAGTGCGTGAACGCTTCAAGCCTTGAAAGTTTCCTGACGCGCGGCATAACGTATTTGTTAAACGTTTTCACAAAGGTTTTGTAATCAATACTTGACAGGATATATCCGACCGCAACGTCGTCTTCGTCCCGCGCAAGAATAAAGATTCCGTCGGGCTCGAACTCGGTATAATAGTCGGCGTAAAGCGTTGCGACAAGTTCCGGATTTTTGACGTATGCGGGCGCGGTCGCCGTAAGGTGGCAAATTTTCCTTACGTTGTCGCGATCCGATTCTCTGTACTTCCTGATATGGCAGGTCATTATTCGAATTTGAAATATATTTCGAGTTTTCCGTCGACAAAGCGATCATTTAGTCCTTTGAAGAACTCGCTTGCCGTCAGGTCTTTGCCGCCGTTTGCGGTTTTTATCGCGTCAAGCGTTGCTTCCGACATTCCGAAATTGCCCCAGGCGTTAAGTTCACGCAAGGTTGCGACTTTGATTTTGTCGGAAACTTCGGCTTCGATTGAAGAAATCTTGCTGTTTCCGAGCCCGTATAAAATGCTGTTTTTGTCGTTAAGTTCCATCACGTCGCCGATACGCATATCTTTCACGATTTTGTCCATCGTGCCGCTGTCGGCAAGGTCCTTAACGGTCATCGTTGCCATTTTTGAAAGGATCTTGTCGGATTCGCCTTCGTAAATGCAAGCGTAGTATTCGGCTGCGGTTTCGCCGTCAAACTTATAGCGTTTGTAGTCGGACAATTTATAAAGATTTCCGTTGTACTTAAAGTATGCTCCGTCGGCTTCTTCAACCCCGTGTTCGTTGTAAAGCGTCCCGAACTTGATATGGTCATTGACCGGCGTACCGTCTTGTTCTTGGTCAAGATATACGTAATCGCCGTTGTTGTTTCTGACGTAACCCGCTTCCAGGAACAGGTTGCCGTCCTTATAATATGCAACGTGTTGCCCGATTTTATCGTGGCTTAATGCAACCGCCGCGTCGAAGTCGGCCGCTTTGACGTAAACTTTGCCGTCGATTTCCAGAACGTCCGAAAGCGTTGCTCCGTTGACGACTTCGTCGACGCCCGTCGAAAGCGTACCGATGGTTTTGTCCTGCAATCCGACAAGCACGCCCGAACTTGCCTTATCGACAATCACGTACTGCGTGACACCCGCTGCAATCGTGCCTGTTGCGCGCACGAATTTAATGTCCGTGTCGGGAGCGGTCTCCACGTAACCCACGTTGAACGTTCCCGCGTATTCGGGGGCTGCGTAAACGTCGGCAAGCGAGATATACTTCCTGACGCTTGTGTTGCCTTTGTCCGCCGCCGTCGCGACTTTTAATTTATATCTTTCTTTGACTTCGACGACTTCCTTTAAGAGCGTGCTGTTGACAACGTCGTCCATACGGGCGGCAATATTGTTTACGCCGATTGTCGAAAGTTTTTTGATGACAGCGTTTCCGTCGCCTTCGTATACTCTCTTATATTCAGCCGTTTCGCCCGCCGCCGCAAGACGGAAGAATCCGTTTTCGTTGTTTGCGTCTTCGTCAAGGATAAATTTCGCGTCGGCAGTCGAGTCCAAAACAAACACGTCGCCGTCCACGTCCATGACGTCGGAAAGTCGCGCGGTGTTTACAAGGTCGTCGATACCTGCGGTTTGCAACTCTCCGATGGTCTTTTCGGAAAGCGCGACGACAACGCCGTTGCTTGCCTTTTCGGTGATGTTGTATCTGTCGCCAAATCCGGCAAGTCCGTCCTTATATTTCACAAGATATACGGTTTTATCCCCGTCTTTTGCGGTGATAAACGTGCCTTTGTATTCTTTTCCCGCGGAAAGTGCGGGAAGCGCGATATATTCGCCGTCCGTCGCTTTTTCTGCGGTCGTGACGGAAACAACCTTCATAATATCGCCGACTTTGACGTTCTTGACGTCTTTGTCGATTTCGGAAATTTTGCTGTCTTTCAGCTTTTTCAGAATGTCAGCGCTGTCGTCGGTAATCTCGATGACCTGACCGAGTTTCATATCGCCGATCGCGCTGTCAAGGGTGTTGAGAGTTTCGTCCGCAAGCGCTTTAAGGACGGGCTCGCTCTTCCCGACGTGCATAAGTGCGCATATTATAAGGTCGGGGTTTTCCTGCTTAACAAGTTCTTCCTTTTCATATTGCGCGAGGCTACTGTATCCGTAGGTTTCGGGGGTTGTATTCACAAAGCCGTCCGTCGCCTCAACGTATCCGCGCCATTCGATAACTTCTTTATATTGTGCGGGGTCGGTGCCTTCGATTTTCGTGCGGATTGCCGCGCCGTAACGATAGTTCGTGCCGGCGGCGTCTTTTGTATATTTGAAATAATACATTCCGTCTTCGTTTTCAACGGTGCAATCCCTGTCCGCGTATCTTTTTGTAATTTTAATTTGGTTGTCGTCAACAAGCACGACGTACGCCAGACCGAAGCGGTTTCGTTTGCCGCTTATATCGTATCTGTTGTTGAAATCGGGAAGTTCCTTAATAAGTTCCCAGTTGCCGTCGTCGCTGACTTTTATCGTGCCTTCTTCGCGGTTTAATTTATAATAGGTTTTTGCGGGGTCTTTCGCTTCCGTATTTACGAATTTGAAAAATTCGCTTGTGCCGTCCGCTTCGATAAGTTTCTTTAACTTAATCTCGCCGCCGCTTTCTTTTTTGTATAATACCGCGCCCGTTTTATCCCATTCGGCATAAAAATCACGGTCGAAATCGGGCAAAACGTCTTCAAACTTAATGTTGTTTATCGCGGAATTGAGATCGCCGATTTTCACGTTTGCGACAGTGTCCAGCACGCCGCCCGCGCCAAACGACACGCCGAGAAGATATTGCATTTCGGCAATGGTCATTTCGTTGATTTCCAACGATTTAAGCAGCGCGTTGAATCCGTCGATGACGGGCTCCGAAATATGTTCCTGCACTATCGGCTTGCTTGCAAGCCCCGTGGTTGTGTCGATACCCGTCTTTTTCAGAACGTCGCCAAGCGTAAAGCAGTTAAGCACGACTTTCAGATTATCGTCTTTGAAAACGTCCGCGACCTTTAACGCGCCAAGCGTTTCGCGACTTTTGTCGTCCACCGTGATTTCAAGCGAGTTTTCAAGGATTTTGATGATGTCGATGCCGAAAATACGCTTCACGTCGGACACCGTCGTCTCCTTGATGTTGCCGCCTTTCACCATATCGTAAATGTCAAGTATGGATTTGTTGCGGATTTCAGCGTCCTTGTCGATGAAAGTGAATTCCTGCTTTGTGTAGTTTTCCACGTCGTTGACGGAAACCGCCGCCACCGCGTAGTACACCACGCCCGCAATCGTACCGCCGACAAGCAATACGCCCACGACAAGCCCTAAAATGAATGTAAGAAATTTTCCAAAACCGCCTTTCATAGCTCCTCCGATATATCGTAACGAAACAATATCGCATTATTTACTAATAATTATAATACTATATCAAAAATATATTTGCAAGCGATATGTATTTTTTATATACAATATAAAAATCCTCCATTGCTCGGTTTTTTGAAAACCACTCTTTTCAAAAACCGTGAAAGGGGAATTCAGGGTTAGCGGCGCGCAGGCTCCCTGAATGGGGAAAACAACACAAAAAAAGCACCTCGTCCGAGATGCTTTTGACTGTTGTGTGCCCCGCCCCAAAACGACCTTTTCATTTGCCGTTTTGATTAACTTTTTTACGGGTTTTCCGTTGCTTGTTTTTTCACCGTGACTTCGCCGTCCGAACATTTCACAACGATGTCTTCATAAGGATATGTTTCAACGGTTACTTTGCTTTCCCAATCGGCTTTCGTTCCTAAATAACAATATTCCGTATAGAATGACGCATTGCTAAACGAGACTTTTTCGATACTTGTCGGGATTATATATTTTTTTACTCTGTAACCGGAAACCTGTATTGTCTTTACCGGCAAGGTCTTGCCGTCTTTCGTAAATTCCGATTGAATGGTATAATTTTTAAGTTCCAAGCGTATCGTTTTATAGGGCCCTAAATAATCCAAAACATCTCGGAACTCATAATAGGTTCCGTCTTCGGATTCTTCGTAGTTTCCGATTGGTATTGAATCGTAATTTTTATAACCTTCAAAGTCATCGACGTTCAACTTTGTTTTATTAAAGTCTTTGTAAACAATTTTTCGGCTTTTTGTTTCGATTGCAAAGCTGTTTTTGTCTTCAACGTAAACGGACGCGCCTGCATACCAGTCGAAATATCTTTGCCCGCCACCTTCTTTTATTGAATAAAGAATTTCGATTAGTTCGGAAAGGAATCCTTTCACTCGGTCAATACTTCCTTTTACAATCTCGTTGTCACCAATCGAGCAAACGTATTTTTCTATGTTCTGATCGCTTCCTTTTGTCAGATCGTAATATCTGTTTCCCTCAAAAAACTGTACGCTCGAACCTTTTCTTTCTCCGTTTTGTTCGTAAACGCTGCCTACTCCGTTTTGAGTGTAGTATTCTTTTGTAACGTACCCCTCGCGACCTTCCTCTTTGGATGTCGTAACCACGGTAAAGTTTTTTATATCGGTTTTAACAAGCGCCGACATTATTTCGCCCGCATCCATTTTTTTGTCAAGTTTTATGGTTTTTGCGCCTTTGCACGCAACGCATACGATTGCCGTGGAAAGGACAAGTATTATTGCCGTCATTATCAATATTATTTTCTTTTTCATTTTCTTTCTTCCCTCTCTTAATTCCAAGTGATGACGACGTCCCCGTCCGTGCAATGCACCGTTTTATCTGAATAAAGTTCGCCTTTTGTCAAATCAATGGCGTTCCACTGCTCCTTTGTGCCTGCATAATACATTTCGTCGACATTGCCGAAAAAGTATGAAAACCCCTCGATTTTCTTTATGCTGACGGGAATCGTTATTTTTTTGCATTTGTTGAGGTGTTCAACAAGTTTTATCGCTACAACGTCCTTTCCGTCAAATTTTTCGGGGATGACAAACTCGTCTATCCACTCATTTACTCCCGTAAAAGCAAGCCCGCCTTCGGCGTCTTCGAAACTCGCAAGATATTTGGTTGTTTGGCGCGTTTTATAATCTTTATACTTGTCGGGAATTTCGAGCGTTGTGGTGTTGAATCCGAAAACGGAAACATGGTAGTCTAAATCTTCGTATGTAAAAACAATTTTATCTTTCTCAATTTTTACCGTATATTTGTTTTCATAACCGTTTCTCTCGTTATAAATATAATCGGAAAGCGCGCCGAAAAGCCTCGTGTTGAGCACTTCATATATTCTCGGACTGTCGTTTTTTACTCCCATCATATCCATAATTTCGATGCTGTCTTCTTCCGCATTTTTTGTTATGGAATATTTGCGTTTTCCGTCATAGATTTCCGCGTTAAAGACTGCGTCGTCTCCGCCTGTTCGCGTCACTGTATATCCTTCCGTGGTGAACGTCTGACGCATTACCACATTTCCTATTTTTGACTCTGTCGTAACGGAAGTGATTTTGGCGTTTGCAAGCATTTCAAACACCTTTTCGGGTTTCATTCCTTTTTTGATATTTACCTTGTCTTTTGAGCACGCGGTAAAAGAAAACAGCGTCGTGAAGACTATCGCGAACGCTGTCAGAGCCACAATAAATTTCTTTTTCATTTTTTTCTCCCTTTGTTGTCTTTTGTTTTTTGCTTGAAAAAAGAGACAACTTCTTGAAAAAATTATACCCTTATCTCTCGCGTTTTGTCAAGTACACGTTTTTTCAACAACCTTGCCGCACCGCTGTTCGGGTTTTTGGAAAACCACGCTTTTCAAAACAAAAGCACCCACTTGGGGTGCTTTGATTTATATATGTTGTACGAAACGTCAAGAATTTGATGGTCTGCCGCCCCACGGGTACAAGTATCCCGCGGGGTCCCCGTTGACGTTTCTCGGCAGGTTTTGCGATAAAAAAGCACCCACTTGGGGTGCTTAATTTATATGCTGTGCGAAACGTCAAGAATTTGATGGGATTTTGACGTTTCTCGGCAGGTTTTGCGAGCGCGCGTACTATTTCGTACGCAACCGAGCAAGTTCTGCCGAAAACTCGAAAGCACGCAAATTATTGACGTTTCGCGTCTTCTTTTGCGCCGATCTTTTTGATGGTCCTATACACCGCTTCGATACCGCCCTCGAAAACGCTGGTCTTTAAGCGGTCCGACTTATCGTTGGAAGTGTGGTAATAATCGGTGGCGATGGGGTTTTGCGCGGCGAAGGTGATGGTTTTCACGCCTGCGCGGCAGAACGGGGTGCTGTCGCAACCGCCGACGGGATTCCAGATTCTGCCCGTCTTTTTGACAAGTCCGAGTTCCTGCAAGGATTCGTAAAGCATATCGCCGAGTTCCATATCGAATTTGCACATTTGCGCGGCGTCGCCCTGAATGACCTCGAAGTAGTCTTCGTCGGAGATGCTGTCGACGTTGATCTGATAGCAATTTTTGAGCATGCCGTCGTCTTTATGGTGTTTCACGAACGCGCGCGAGCCGCGGAGACCGGATTCTTCGCAAGCCATAGCGGCGCAGATAAGACGGCAGTTTTCGGGCAAATCTTCGGGATGCGCGCTGAAATGTTTGGCGATTTCCTGATTCAAGCCGATGCCCGTAAGGTTATCCATACAGCCGGGGGACGCGATGGTTTTGTCGTGCGACAGGAATTGCGTGATGAAGTAAAGCCCCGGAATGCAGACAATGGGAAGGATATATCCGACGTATGCGTACCATTTCCATGTGGTGATGGTTGCGGCGTTTGTCCACAAGGGATTAGCGTACGTCCCGTCCGCGGCAAACTGCAACACGAATCCGAACACCAGAATCGAAAGGAGCCCTACGACGCCGTAAACGATTTTCGGAATGAACGTTTTGGGGTTTTTCTTTGCAAGGTTCCAGTTCCAACTGCTGTCGTAGTGCGCGGACAACACGATGGTATAGTCTGTCTTGCCGGACAAAGGCTCCTGCACGGTATAGAAGTTTTCGGTGTCTTTCTTTTTCCAAAGGAAGTCGAAAATCTGCGTGTAGAAACCGCCCATAAGCGCGAAGTATATGAAGCAAAGCGCAGCGATTACCGCGCCCGCTATCGGGTAAATAAAGAACGCGATAAGCGCGATAAGTCCGCCGATACCGATGTACGGGATCGAGCCGATTCCGCTTTCGGGTGCAACCTTGAACGGCTCGGACACGGGCTTGATTCCGATATTCTTTTCGTATTCTTCTTTGATGAGTTTGGCGCCGGCGCGTTCTTCGTCGGAACCCGGGAGACGAGGACCGATTTCCGTTTCGACTTTCTTAATAAAGTCCATCATACTTTCGGAAGCGGCTTTGAAGTCAAAATCTGCCATAATTTCCTCCAACGTTATTAAAAGATAAAGTAATTATAACACAGTGAAAAGGTTTATTTCAATATTTTTCGCGCACAAAGTCCTTTTTGCCCGAAAAAAATTTTTCGTTTATATTCCCTTTTGAAAGTAATACCGCGTTTGTTTTACAAGGTTCCCCTTCCGGGAGATTGCCACGCTTCGCTCGCAATGACAGAGTACTTCGTACGGAACGTAACAAGGGTTTGTTTGCTGAAAACTTATTACAAATTTTTCGTGCTTTCTTTATTTCTATCCCGTGCAACGCACTTTATGTCTTTGCGAGCGAAAATGCGGGGACCCCGCGGGATACTTGTACCCATGGGGCAAGACATTACCACCGCAATTGCGGTGGTAATGTCTTTTGATGTGTTTTAGGATTAAGGAATTATGGATTGTGATCTGTGTTAATTTCGTGGCGTGGGGGGATTTCCGCCCTGTCCGCCGGGTTGTCCGCCACCGGGTTGCTCGGGTTGTCCGCCCTGTCTGCCGTTCGACCGCACGCCGATTGCCGTTATCGTTTCGGTCACCGAAAAACTTGCAAGAAGGTTTTCGTCCGCATACAGACTATACGTGCCGTTGGTTGCGAGTTCGGGCGTTGACAGGATTATCGCCTGCGCCTGTTTTTTGAGCGTTATGCGGACCATTTCGCCGCCGTCCGCGTTTGTCAGAATGATTTCCGAGCCCGCCGGGACAGTGTTTACGCCGTACACAAGCATGTTGGATTTTGAGTTCGACGCGGGGATTTCCAGCATTTCTTTGGACGACGCGACGAATACGTTGCCGCCGTCGATAAGGATTCCGCCGTCTGCGTCAAGTCCTGTGTCCGCGCACGTCGTGGGTCCGTATACGATAAGTGTGCCGCCCGTGACGTAAATCGTGCCGTTGCTGTCCAAGCCGTCGCCCGACGCGTCGACTGTTATCGTTCCGCCCGAGATAATGATATGTTCGCTCACGCTTTCGTCGTCGCTTGCGGCGTTTATGCCGTCGTCGCTTGCGGTGATGTAAATCGTGCCGCCGCCTATTTCAACGTATGCGCCCTCGATTCCTTCGTATGAGCCGTTCACGGTGATTTCGCCTCCGTCGATTTTCACAAGTTCGTCGGCGTGGATTCCGTCGTCGAGAGTCGTAAGGTCAAGCGTGCCACCCTTTATGAGAACATTGCCCGAGTTCGTGTGGATCGCGTCGTCCGACGAATCTATTTTCACGCGTGCGCCGTCAACTATGATAAAGTAATTCGTGTTTTCGGTAACGGCGTATTCCGTGCCGTCGATTTCATATTTGATTTCGCCGCACTTGATGCCTTTCGCGCTTTGAATCATCGCGTATCGCGCGCCCTTTGTCGCTACGTCGTCGGCAACCTTTTTATAGGTATCGCCGCTTTTGATATATCTGAAATCGTCCTCGGAAAGGTCGTATGCCGCCATGCTTTCTGCGCTGTAACTCACAAACGTTGCCGAGGTTTCAATATCCACGCTTCCGCCCGTGATATATACGAACGTGTCCGCCTGAATTCCGTCGCCCGAGACGCTTGCAAAAACCTTGCTGTTTTTAAGAGAAACGTATCCTTCGTTCAAAGTAAACTCTTGCGTTTCATCGTCACATTCCGCATTTAACGCGTCTTTTCCAGCGGATAAAACGTTTATTTTGGCGTTTTCCGTTTCAATAAACCTTGCGGACAAAGCGTGGTTTCCGGCGGTCAAATTTATCGTAGAATCCGCAATCGAAAGCCCTTTTGAAACCTTGATACCGTTCTTTTTCGCGCTTACTTTTATCGTTCCCGTGCCATTGATTTTCAGCGTGCCTTTGACGTGGATCGCGGTCACGTCGTCACCCTTACTTGCCACTTCGTTTTCGGTGTTTTCGCAAGCGGTGATTATAAGCGTCGATTTTTTATTCGTGTTTGAAATCGCGATTCCCGCGCCGCCCGATATCGTCGCGTTGTTCAGAAACAGATGCGCCGTTTCGTCGTTGCCGACGCTCACGGTTATCCCCGCGTACGCGCCCGTCAATATATAACTGCCCGCGCTCGTAATCGTCGTTACGTCGTTTGAAAGTGCGGTCGCTCCGTCCGCGTTCACGTCTTTTGAAAGAGTCGACAAATCGACTGTTGCCGCCTTTTCCACCGCGCTTTCTTTTTCGCTCACGTCGTAAACTGTCGGCGCGACGGCAGTCGTTTTTTTCAGTCCGCCGCTTTTGTCGTTTTCACTGTTGCAGGCGACAAGCGAAAACGAACATATCGCAATAATCGTTACTACCAAAACTTTCAAAATCCTCTTTTTCATGTTCCTGCTCCATTTTCTTTCATTTTTAAGCATAAGCCTTAATTTTATTAAAAATTTTTCATAAAAGATACTTAAAATTTCGGCAAAGTCGTGTTCGCGACAAGGTTTTCGCCGTGTCGGTAACACTATATCCTTATATAATTCATAAACACCAAATAAAAAAGCACCGCTTTCGCGATGCTTTCTGTTTTGTTTGATTTGCCTTATTCTTCGTCGGAAACGGTTTCGTTGACGGCGTTGATTTCGGCGTTGACTTCCGCCGCTTCTTCCGAGCTTTCGTTATCGACGGGGAATTCGGAATCTGTCGCGGACGTTACTTCCGTCACGTCTTCGGTCGTCGTCACGGGATTGCCGTTTTCGTCAAGCACGACTTCTTCTTCGGGTTCTTCGTGCGGGACGACCGCAATCGACATAATCTTGCTGCCTTCCCTGAGGTTCATGACTTTTACGCCCTTGGTATCCCTGCCGATCTTGCGAATTTCGTCCGCCGCGACTCTGATAATGATGCCGTTGTCGGCGATAATCATAATATCGTTGTCGGCGTTGATCATTTTCAGACACACGAGTTTTCCGGTTTCCTCGTTGAATACGCCCGCTTTGACGCCCATGCCCGCACGGCCTTGCACGCGGTATTCGTCGGGCGAGGAGCGTTTTCCGAAGCCGTTTTCGGAGATTGTCAGAACTTCTTTGTCTTCTTCGACCATTGCCATATCGACGGCGTAGTCGCCGGGGTTCAGCTTCATACTGCGTACGCCCTGGCAGTCTCTGCCCATTGCGCGGACGTCTGCCTCACGGAAGCGGATACACTTGCCTTCGTGCGACGCGATGATAAGTTCTTCATCGCCTTTCGTGATCATTGCCGCGATGAGTTCATCCCCGTCAACCAACCGAATCGCCTTTTTACCGGTCTTTCTGATGCTTTCAAACTCGGATAATGCCGTTTTCTTGATAAGTCCTTGTTTGGTTGCGAGCATCAGATAGCCTTCGCCGCGTTCGGGCACGGGAAGAAGCGTCGCGACCTTTTCGCCGGGATCGAGCTGCAAAATATTGATGACCGCGCGCCCGCGGGAGTTCCTGGACGCCTCGGGAATTTCATACCCTTTGATGACGTAAACCTTGCCGAAGTTGGTGAAGAACATAAGGTCGTCGTGGGTGGACGTCGTGAAGATGCTTTCCACAAAGTCTTCGTCTTTCGTCTTGTGCGCGGTGATGCCCACGCCGCCCCTGTGCTGGCTCTTGTATTCCGCAACGGGCTGACGTTTGACGTATCCGCCGTGAGTCATCGAAACGACGATGTCTTCCTTTTCGATAAGGTCTTCGATATTGATTTCGGAATAATCGTAGGACACTTCGCTGCGACGCGGCGTATTGTACGTTTCCTTGACCTCCAAAAGTTCTTTCTTGACGATGTCGTTGACTTTGTTGATGTCGGCAAGAATTTCCTTGTAGTTGGCGATTTCGACTTCTTTCTGGGCAAGTTCGTCGTTGATCTTTTCGACTTCCAGAGAAGTAAGTCTGCGAAGTCTCATTTCAAGGATTGCCGCCGCCTGTTTGTCGCTGAGAAGGAACCTATCCATAAGGGCTTTCGCGGCGGAGTCGTTGTCGGCGCTTTCTTTGATGACCTTAATGACCTCGTCGATGTTCGCAAGCGCGATTGCAAGACCTTTTAAGATATGTTCCCTTTCTTCCGCCTTTTCAAGGTCGAACCTCGTACGGCGGGTGATGACGTCTTCCTGATGCTTGATGTAATAAGTCAGGATTTCTTTCAGATTGAGAATGCGCGGTTTTTTGTCGGCAAGGACAAGCATAATCATACTGAAACTGATTTGCATCTGGGTTTGTTTGAAAAGCGTGTTCAGAACGACCTGCGCGTTCGCGTCCTTTTTGATGTCGATTACGACGCGGAGCCCGTGACGGTCGGATTCGTCCTTAATGTCCGAAATGCCCTCTATTCGCTTGTCTTTGACCTGGTCGGCGATATTTTCGATAAGGCGCGCCTTGTTGACCTGATACGGAAGTTCGGTAACGACGATTCTCGTCCTGCCGTTTGCCATTTCTTCGATTTCGGTGCGGGCGCGGATTATGCAGCCGCCGCGACCGGTTTTGTATGCCTGACGAATGGACGCACGGCCGAGAACTATGCCTGCCGACGGAAAATCGGGCGCGGGAACGAATTTCATAAGGTCTTCGACTTCCAGTTCGGGATTTTCCATAAGAGCGACGGTGGCGTCGATAACTTCGCCGAGATTATGCGGGGGAATGGACGTCGCCATACCGACGGCGATACCGTCCGAACCGTTCACGAGAAGGTTGGGGTAACGCGAAGGAAGCACGACGGGCTGTTCACGCGTGTCGTCGAAGTTGGGGCAAAAGTCCACGACGCGTTTGTCAAGGTCGCGGATCATTTCGTTGGCGATTTTGGAAAGCCTTGCTTCTGTGTAACGATATGCCGCCGCAGGGTCGCCGTCGACCGAGCCGAAGTTACCGTGTCCGTCGATAAGCGGGCAGCGGATCGAGAAGTCCTGAGCAAGCCTTACGAGAGCGTCGTAAACCGAGCTGTCGCCGTGGGGGTGATATTTGCCGAGAACGTCGCCGACGATAAGCGCGCACTTTCTGAACGGCTTGTCGCAGGTCAGATTAAGTTCGCTCATGCTGTAAAGGATACGGCGGTGTACGGGTTTCAGACCGTCCCTGACGTCGGGAATCGCACGGGATACGTTGACCGCCATTGCGTAGGCGATGAACGATTTTTTCATTTCCTGGTCAAGGTCGATTTTGACGATTTTCGACATCCCGAGATGTTCGACGAAATCTTTATCTTTCTGAGAATCGTTATTTTTGATTATCATTTTTCATCTCTCCTTAAATGTCAAGTTCTGTTACGAGCGTCGCGTTGTCTTCGATAAACTGACGGCGCAGTTCGGGCTGTTCGCCCATAAGAACGGTGAATATTTCGTCCGCGGCGATCGCGTCGTCCATATTTACGCGCAGCAGCGTGCGGGATTTCGGATCCATCGTGGTTTCCCAAAGTTGTTCGGGGTCCATTTCGCCAAGACCTTTGTAACGCTGAATTTCGTTGCCCTTTCTTCCGACGGAGTCGAGATATTCGTTAAGTTCGTCGTCGGAATAACAATATTTGACGGTTTTGCCCTTCGTGACTTTGTAAAGCGGGGGCTGCGCGATATAAACGTGGCCGTTTTCGATGAGCGGGCGCATGAAACGGAAGAAGAACGTGAGCATAAGTATGCGGATATGGCTGCCGTCAACGTCGGCATCCGTCATACAGATGATGCGGTTGTAACGAAGCTTGCTTTCGTCAAAATCTTCCTTGATGCCCGCGCCGAACGCGGTGATCATCGTCTTTATTTCTTCGTTTTCAAGGACCTTATGGAGCCTTGCCTTTTCAACGTTCAGGATTTTACCGCGGAGGGGCAGTATTGCCTGAAAACGTCTGTCGCGCCCCATCTTTGCGCTGCCGCCTGCGGAGTCGCCCTCGACAAGGTAAATTTCGCAAAGAGAAGGATCTTTGTCCGAACAGTCGGCAAGTTTGCCGGGGAGCGTGGTGCTTTCAAGGGCGGATTTGCGCCTTGCAAGGTCGCGCGCGTTCCTTGCGGCTTCTCGTGCCTTCTGGGCGAGAACGCCTTTCATAATCAAATCTTTGGCTTCTTTGGGGTGTTCTTCGAGATACGAGCCCAACCCTTCGGCCATAGCCTTTGCGACGACCGTACGCATTTCGCTGTTGCCGAGTTTCGTCTTGGTCTGACCTTCGAACTGCGGGTTGGTGAGTTTCACGGAGATGACCGCCGTCAAGCCTTCCCTGACGTCGTCGCCCGAAAGTTTTTCGTCGCCTTTCAGGATATTGTTGTTTTTGCCGTAATCGTTGATGATTTTGGTGAGCGAGTTTTTGAAACCTTCCAGGTGCGTGCCGCCTTCTTCGGTATTGATGTTGTTGGCGAACGCGAAAATGGTTTCCGAATAACTGTCGTTGTACTGCATCGCGATTTCGACCTCGCCGTTTTCGTAACTTTCGTCAAAATAAATGACCTCCGGGAAAACGGTCTCTTTGTTTTTATTCAGACTTTCGACAAACTGGACGATACCGCCTTCGTAATGGAAAGTTTCGTCGCGTGCGGGCTCTTCGCGGCGGTCGATAAGCTGAATGGTCAACCCGCGGTTGAGATACGCAAGTTCGCGCAGGCGGATTTTCATCGTGTCGTAATTGAAATCGAGCGTCTCGAAAATTTCGGGATCGGGATAAAACTGAATCGTCGTGCCGGTGCGGTCGGTCGTGCCGACTTCCTGCAACGGACGTTGCGCGATGCCCCTGTTGAAAATTTGTTTGTATATTTTTCCGTTCTGGTAAACGGTGGCTTCCAACCATTCGGACAATGCGTTCACGCAGGATACGCCGACGCCGTGCAGTCCGCCCGAGATTTTATAGCCGCTGCCGCCGAATTTTCCGCCGGCGTGCAATTTCGTCAGAACGACTTCAACGGCGGATTTGCCCTCTTTCGGGATAATGCCCGTGGGGATTCCGCGGCCGTTATCGACGACTTTGCAGCTGCCGTCCTTTTCAATCGACACGATGATTTTGTCGCAGTATCCGGCAAGAGCCTCGTCGATACTGTTGTCGACGACTTCCGTAACAAGGTGATGCAAGCCCCTTTCGTCGGTCGAGCCGATGTACATACCCGGTCTTTTACGGACGGGATCCAGCCCTTCGAGGACCTGTATCGCGCCCTGGTCGTAAGATAAATTTTGTTGTTCCATAATACCTCCGTTTATATGAAAATAAAACCGTGTTTTTCAAAATGTGAAAAAAGCGCGCGCCCAGACAGATTGCTTATGTAAGCATGTTGTTTTCCGTCTTCGTCGTCGTAAAAAACGACGCTTCTGGGTTCGCCGGTTTTTTGTACCTTTACCATGCCTTCCGAAATGATTTCGTCAAGAGCCAGGGACAAGGTCGAATTTCCGACGCCTTCGTCGATTATCGCGACGACGTCCGTGTAAAACACGCGCATACGCTCTCCCGCGTACGCAATGCGTGCGCACGCATAAAGTAATAAGTATAATAATTATAACATATTATCAATAAATTACAAAACGTTTTTCGCGTCTTTTTGATAAATTATCCTTTTTTACGGGATTTTCGGGGCTTTTAAGGGCAAAATTCAATTTGTCGTGGGGGAATATATCCGTTTTTCTTATTTCGGTTCTGATAACCCCTGCGGCGCGGACGTCTTTTTTTACAGTTCCGCCGCGGATAAGAAACCGCGCGTTTTACCGATATTTCCTAAAAATTCTTTTACTTTCTTTTCCGATATGATATAATAACCGTATGTTTATCAAATCGCTTCAACTGAAAAATTTCAGAAACTACGACGCGGCGTCCGTTACTTTCGGACAAGGCATCAACGTGCTTTCCGGCGAAAACGCAAGCGGAAAGACGAATATGCTGGAAGCGATTTATCTGTTGGGACTTGGCAAATCCCCCCGTACGAGCCGCGAAAAGGAGCTTATTTCGTTCAACGCCGAGCGCGCGTATATCAAGGCGGAAATCGCAAAAAAATATCGCACGCACGTCATCGAAATCGTAATTGAAAACAAAGGCGCGAAAAAAATAAAAATCGACAATCTTCCCGTGAAAAGACTGTCCGAACTTATCGGTATCGTCAACGTCGTGTACTTCTCCCCCGACGAAATGCGTTTCGTGAAAGCAGGCCCCGACGAACGACGGAGATTTTTGGACATTTCCCTTTCTCAACAATCGAAAACTTACTTTAAGTCGCTTGCAAAATACAACAAAATTCTGCAACAAAGAAACACCCTTCTCAAAAACGAAAACCGCAACGAAAACCTGAAAACCCTTTTGTCGATATGGGACGAGGGTATGGCGGAAGTCGGCGCGAATCTGATTCTTGCAAGGAAAAATTACGTAAAGAAACTTTCAACCCTTGCAAAAGATTCCCACTTTGAATTGTCGGACGGAAAAGAAACCCTGTCGCTGCAATACGAGTGCGCGATAAAAGGCGACACATACGACGAAATTTACAATAATTTACTTTCCGCATTTTCGACGTCGGTGGAGCGCGACCGCGCCCTTATGTATACGTCGCAAGGTCCGCACCGCGACGATATTAAAATAATATTAAACGACGTGGACGCAAGAAAATTCGCGTCGCAGGGACAGCAACGAAGCGTGTCGCTTTCGGTCAAAATCGCAGAACTCACTCTTTTCAAAAACGAAACGGGCGAAGCCCCGATTTTACTTCTGGACGACGTTCTGAGCGAGCTTGACGTGGCGCGCCGCGAAAAACTTATCGAACTTGCAAACCGCACGCAAACGGTGATTACGTGTACTGAATTTGATGTTAAACCCCTTAATTTGTCAAAACTGTACGTCGTAAAGAACGGCACCGTCGCTGAAAAAAGATAAAATAAGCGCAAAAAACTTTCTTAAATAAATATACTTTATTTTTATAATATATACCGATTTTGTTTGTTTTTTTCGGTCAATAATGTTATCATATATTTATTATGATCGATATCAATACCCTTTGGAACGACACCAAAATCAAATTATCAGCAAGACTTCAGGCGATAAGTTACGAAGTATGGATTGAAAAACTGGAACCGATTTGTTTTATCGGTCATACTCTCGTGCTGCAAACGGGAAGTCAAAGCAGTAAAAACACAATCGTGAAAAATTACCGCGAAACAATCCTCGAAGCGGTGAAAGAAGTCAACCCCATTATCTCGGACGTTAAGATTATTATCGAGTCTGAAAAAGCCGATTGCCTGAAACAGCAGGACTATACCCTTGGGGACGAACTTGTCGTGAAAAAGGTTGAAAAATCCGATGACGCGGGTTTTTCGTTCAATAAAAAATATACCTTTTCAAACTTTGTCGTAGGGAAATCCAACGAAATCGCTTTCGCCGCGGCGCAAGCCGTGTCCGAGCATCCCGGCGGTCGTTTCAATCCCCTGTTTATATACGGCGGAGTCGGGCTTGGAAAAACCCACCTTATGCACGCAATCGGAAATTACATAAACGCGAAATTTCCCCAAAAACGCATAATGTACATCACGACGGACAAGTATATCGCCGACTATGTGGAGTCGATAAGAGATTCCAAAACAAGCGTCGCTTTCCGTGAAAAATATCGTTCCGTCGACGTGCTTATGATTGACGATATTCAGTTTATCGCGTCGAAACAAGGCACGCAGGAGGCGTTGTTCCACACCTTCAACGATTTATATCAGAACGATAAACATATCATTATTTCGTCGGATCGTCCGCCAAAGGAAATCGCGCCCCTTGAAGAAAGGCTTCGCACCCGTTTCCAGTGGGGACTTCTTGCGGACATTCAGCCGCCCGATATCGAAACGAGAATCGCAATTCTCAAAAAGAAAGCCGACGCCGAAAACTTTTATCTTTCGGACGATGTCGCGTCGTTTATCGCCAGTAATATGGAAAACAACATTCGCGATCTTGAAGGGCTTCTGAATAAGGTTATGTTTTATTCCCAACTTTCGGGACAGCCGGCGTCGCTTGCGATTGCGAAAGAGGCTCTTTCCGGGTATATCGAAACGAAAAAGGAACACTTTGACGCATACGACGTGCTTTCGACAACCTGCAAATATTTCGGCGTTTCCGAAAACGACGTCATCGGCAAAAAGAAAAACAAGGAATTTGTGGAGCCAAGAATGATCGCGATTTATCTTATCTGCGACATGCTTTCCGTTCCCCTTGTGTCGATCGGCGGTATTTTCGGCGGCCGCGATCACGCGACAATAATCCACGCGCGCGACAAAATTTCGGACCTTATTTCATCGAATAGCGGCGCGTCACAAAAACTAAAAATTCAAATCAACGACATAAAAGACATGCTCTATAAACGCTGATTGTAGATATGTTCACAATAAACAAAAGTTTTCAACAAAGTTGTAAACATCAAAATCCACAACTTGTTGTTGGAAGCCACACGGTTTTGTCAATATCTTGTGCGAAACGTTCACCTTCAACTTTTCCACAACCCTTATTAACAAAATCATCATCAAGTATAAAATAACAATAAATAATTAAGGAGAAAACGATGAAACTTTCTTGCGACAGCCTTGACTTATCAGACGCTTTAACACAGGTGGGAAAAGCCCTTCCCTTAAAGAAAGTAATGCCGATATTGAACGGTATTAAACTGAAAGCGGAAGGAGATACTTTGACGCTTACCGCAACGGATCTCGAACTTTCAATCGAAAAGAAAATAAAGGCGGATATTTTCACCGAAGGAGAAACTGTTATCCTTGGAAAATATTTTACGGAATACGTCAGAAAAATCGATAAGGAAGACGTTATTATCGATACGTCCGAGGAAAACACCCTTAAACTTACCTACGGCGAAAATAACGGTTATATCCAGACAATGGAAGCCGACGAATATCCCGCTTTCAAAAACGTCAACGACGAAAACTCTTTTTATATTGTAAAGAAAGAGTTGAAAAACCTTATCGAAAAAATTATATTCTGCACCGCAAGCGAAGATAACCGCCCAACGCTTAAAGGTTGCAGCATTGAAATTTCCGACAATAAAATCATCGGCGTCGCGTCAGACGGATACCGCCTTGCATATTGCAAAAAAGAAATCGAATACGGCGGAGCGGATATTAAAATAATCGTCCCCGCAAGAAGTATGAGTGAAATTTCAAAACTTCTTGACGACAGCGACGAAAACGTAAAAGTGAGCATCGAGAAAAACTATTTCATGGTCGATCTCGAAAACACCAAAATCGTAACGCGACTTATCGAAGGAGAATATATCAATTACAATAAGATTATTCCTTCCGACTTCACAACCACCGTGTTTGTCGATAAAAAGGCGTTGGACACCGCAATCGACCGCGCGTCGCTTGCAACACGCACCGAAAAGAAAAGCGTCGTAAAACTTGAAATTCGCGAAAAGAGAATGTCGATATCTGCGGAAAGCGAAATCAGCGGCATCAACGAAATCGTCAATATCGACCTTCTTGGACACGACCTTAACATCGGGTTCAACGCAAGATATCTTTCGGACAGCCTGCGCGCGATAAGCGACGATTTTGTGAAACTTTGCTTCACGACTTCGACCGCGCCCGGCGTAATCGTACCTACGGAAAAGAAGGAAGACGAATATCTTTACCTTATTCTGCCCGTGCGTATTATCAACTGACAAAAACTTATTCCAAAACAAAAAAACACACTGCGAAAAAATGCAGTGTGTTTTGTTTTAACCTTTTTGTTACTTTTCTTCTTCGACTTTTCTTATCGGAAACATAAGGAAGTTTTCGTTGGTTTTCGGATTAGTGAAATTCTGCACGCTTCCGACAAGGTTTATCTTGTTTGCGATAAGGTATCCAATAAGTTCCTTAAAAGTTTCGGTCGACTCCACCTTTGCCTTTATATATTCAAAAGACGGAATCACCCATTTTGTCCAGCCGCTTGGCGCGACGGCGTCGTCGACGGCTTCGACACCCGCAAGATAAAGCCCGTTTTCATATCCGCCTTCCCACGGCTTAAAAGACAGTGATTCATCGCTCATAGCGCCCCACAAACCTTTAAGCGCGCCCGACTCATCCCACTTTGCAAGATAAGATATTTCCGAAAAGTTTTTATTTAATTCCGTCCATAAATCTCTGACGAAATCTTTGCCGTCTTTCGACGAACCGCACTTCCCGATCAATGTAATTTTCGGCAAGGTTATTCTGGTGGTTTCCATACTTTATCTTAAAAATTAACGCCTTAAACTGTCGATTAAGTCGTAAATGCGTTGCAAATCGTCGTTGGAATAATAATTGATGCGGATTTGTCCTTTTTCTTCGCCGCCAAGGATCGTGACCTTCGTATTAAAGATTCGTTTCATATCGTTGACAAACCCTTTGAGTTCCTTCGATTGCTTTTCTTTTCTTGCGCCGGTCGGGATAAGTTTCCTGCCGAGATAAAGCTGGATTTGCTGTTCCAAATCCCTTACCGACATTTTGTTGTCGCACGCTTTATTGGCGTAATATACCTGCACTTCGGGGTCGGTAACGACGACAAGACATCTTGCGTGGCTTCCCGAAAGTCTGCCTGCCCTTACGAGTTCCAAAACTTCTTTATCAAGCGACAAGAGCCTTAAAAGGTTGGTTACGACGGGGCGGCTCATTCCGATACGTTCCGCCGCTTCTTCCTGCGTCAGGTCGCACGATTTGATAAGTTCCGCGATACCTTCCGCCGCTTCGACGGGGTTTAAGTCCTCACGTTGAAGGTTTTCGATAAGGGCGATTTCCCTCATTTCGCGCGGGGTAAGTTCCCTTACGACGCATGGCACCGAGGTAAGACCGGCAAGTCGCGCCGCGCGGAAACGCCTTTCGCCCGCGATTATGACGTATCTGTTGCCGCTTCTCAAAACTATCAGAGGCTGGATAATGCCGAAAGTCTTAATCGACGCCGCAAGTTCTTCCAAAGCGGCTTTGTCAAAAACTTTACGCGGCTGATAAGGGTTGGTGTCGATAAGGGAAATATCGACGTTCATTATTTCGCGGGATACGGCGGATTCGCTTTTTTCCGCAATCGTTTCTTCTTCCTTCATATTGCCGAGCAAGGCAGCAAGACCTTTTCCGATACCTTTGTTTGACATAAAACACCTCGTATGTAAAAGTATTTTTTTTCAGTATAACATTAAAAAGGCGAATAATCAATTATTTACAAAAATTTGTGAAACATTATTTTTGTGAAACATAAGAAATTAAAAAGCGGATAAAACAAAAAAACGCTGTTTTCACAGCGGATTTTTCTTGATTGTGCCAAATTTTCTCGGATAAATTTTCGGCGTGTCTTCAATCTTTTCGTAAACGACGACGTTTCTTTCGCCGACGCCAAAAGGAAGACAGAAATTGAAAACCTCGGTTTTTTTCGCGTTGAGTGCGGCTTCCGCCGTCTTTGCGGTTTCCACGTCGGACAAATCTTTGCCCTTATAATTAATAAAAATACCGTGCTTTTTAAGGAGCGGGATTGAAAGTTCCAGAAGGATATTCGTCTGACCGACCGCCCTTGCGACGACGACGTCGGCACTCCCCCTTAAAAGTTTTTCGCCCGCTTCTTCCGCCCTTAAATGTTTGGCTTTTGCGTTTTTAAGGGAAAGTTCGCTTACGGCAAAGTTTAAAAAATCCACGCGTTTTGAAAGCGCGTCAAGCATAATAAGTACAATATCGTCACGGATAATTTTTAAGGGTATCGACGGGAATCCCGCGCCAGCCCCGATATCGACGACGGCGGCGTTTTCTTTTATGAATTTTGCGGCGGAAATACTGTCTACAATATGTTTTACGATAAACTCTTTTTCGTCAGTAATGGCAGTTAAATTGACGTTTTTGTTGTATTCAACCACAGTTTCGTAAAATTTGTAAAGTTTTTCGCATTGGTTGTCGGTAACGCTTACGCCGACGGATTCAGCCGCGGTTTTAAGCATTGTAAAAAAGGATTCAGTCATTCTTTTTCGCTTTCCTTTTTGTGAAATATTTTTTCATGTGGTCGCGCAATCCGCCGGTTGCGTAGTCGGATTTCACGATAAGAATGCAGACAAGCGCAACGAGTATCGCGACGGCGCAGTACGGGAACAGCACGCTGTAATCGCCGACTTTCACGACCTCGGTATTGACGCCGTTTACGATTTGTTCGATGACGTAAGTCTTGCCCGTTTTCTTGCCGACTTCCTTGATTACGTAGCCGGCGAGTATGGGAGTGACGACCATTGCGGCGGTTGTAGAGCCCGCAAAGATACCCGTGTTTTGCCCGATGTTTTTGGCTTTGCTGAGTTCCAGATAAAACGGATACAGATTAGCCATTGCAAAGCCGTAGCCGACGCCCTCGACCATAAAGAAGAAAACAAGCGGGATTTTCAGTTCAAGTCCCGAGTCTTTTTTGGAAAACGGCATCGCGGCAAGCAGCGCGACCATCATAAGCGCAAGACCGATCGTTATCGTGTACTTACGGCCGATTTTCTTTGCGACGGGAGAAGCGAATATAAACCCGGGCAGCGCGCCGATTATGACGAATACCAGCGGCAGTTGCGGCATTTTGAAGCCGAGCATTACGTCGCTGTACACGGTGAAATTCGACACGAGCGCGTTGTACGCGATATAAAAGAAGAACACGCTTGCAAGAATGAAAATCTTATTGAAAAGATTGCCCTTCATCTGCTGCTTGTCAAGTTCTTCCACAACGACGGTTTCGCTTTTGTATTTTTCGGGGTAGTCGCGTTTATATTCTTCCAAACGACGATTGAAGTCGTCCGTCACCCGTTTTTCGCTGAAAGTGAACGAGTATGCGGCAACCGTTATAAGGCTGCTGCCGACAACCGCAAGACAAATCGGCAAAAATTGTGAGTTTTTCGCGGCTTTAAGGGGCATGAACGCCATCGCCAGCACGATACCCACGGCGGTGAACGCGACGGACACAAGATTCGCAATCGAGTTTGCCCTGCCTCGGTCGGGTTCGTATACGAAATCGGGCACGAGAGAAAGCCCCGCGCTTCTGTACGCCGCCATCGCGATAAGAGTCACCGTCAGCGACACGATATACGGGGCAAGTTGCCTTTCCGACGCGAATACGCCAACAAGACACAGCCCGATAAGAGATATCGCCGTGCCGACGTAAATGTACGGCGTGCGCTTGCCGAAACGGCTTTTGCATCTGTCCGAAAAGTGGCCGAAAAGAGGCAGAATAAAAAGTCCCACAATATTGTCGATTGCAAGAATCCACCCGCTTTCGTACGGTTCGAGCGCGAATGAATACGTGTTTATTGATTGAATAAGCTGATCGTATACGTTCCAGAAAATCGAAATCCAGCCGAATACAAGCGATGCGAGCGCAACGTTTCTCTTATCGAATTTCATAAATACCTCTTCAATCCGAAATTATACCATACGCCGCGACGATTTAACAAATCATTTGTTTGAAATTTCTGGAAGATATGGTATACTTATGTAAAATATATCGACAAAAAAGGACTGTTATGAAAAAATTCGGAATGGTTATCGCAATCGGACGCGAAGTCAAAGGCGTGCTCGAAGCCTTCGGGAAAGTCGAAAAAATCGAAAATAAGCCGTACGACACGTACCTTGTCAGCCGCGAAAACGCCCTGATTTACGTCGCGGTGTCCGGCATGGGCGAAATATCGGCCGCGGGCGCAACCGAGTTTTTAATCGCGAAATACGACGTACGGGCGATATTCAATTTCGGTTTCGTCGGGGCGCTTACGAAACGCTTCGGCTGCAAGGACGTCGCGGTTGTCGAAAAAGTCGTGCATTACGAAATCGACACGTCGGCAATCGACAACGTGAAAGCGGGCCATTACGACGAAAATCCCGACCCGTACTTTTATTTCGACAAAAATCTTATTTCTGCGGTGAAAAAGGATTTTCCAAAAATTAAGACGGCAAGGCTTGCTTCCGGGGACAAGTTCATTTCGTCAAGCGAAGTTAAAGATAAACTTATTGCGGATTTCGACGCCGAAATCTGCGATATGGAAGGCGCGGGAATTTGCATTATCGCAAACAAAAACGGAGTGCCTGCTCTGAGCCTTAAAATCGTCAGCGACAACGCCGACGAAACAAGCCCCGCCGACTTCAACGAAATCGCAGACCAAGGGACAAGCGATTGCGCGAAAATAATCGTCGACGTTATCGACGCCATCGCGCGCGAAAAATAAAAAGGCGAAAAGCCGAAAAATCACAAAAAAAACAAAGGATAAAATTTTATAT
>ENA-UAMP01000330-UAMP01000330.1-human-gut-metagenome-genome-assembly--contig:-NODE-330-length-24903-cov-4.772819_pt1 | contig 24903 bp, 3 predicted proteins | sample MGYA00243285_ERZ654501 | MGnify/ENA primary metagenome ERZ654501 (study PRJEB26926, sample SAMN06164850) | human gut metagenome | biome: ENVO:00009003; feature: ENVO:2100002; material: ENVO:00002003...
GAGATGCTCAGGAGTCTCGTGGGCTCGGAGATGTGTATAAGAGACAGGCGTTATACCGGATACCTTGATCATTGTTAATACGAAGGCTCATTTGTGGGTAAATATAGAGAATGCCATGGGAACACCGGAAGTTGTCTGGGCTCCTGCCGGTAAATATACGCCGATTGAAGGCTCGTATGATGTGATGACGGAGATATTGACAAAGGGTGAATTGTATGCCGTTACCGTACAGGACGACTATTGCTCGGCCGAAGGGATGGTGCAGGTAAATGTGGAAGGACAGGAGTTGGCGGCAGAATTAAGGGCTTCGGATTGTTTTACCCCGATCGATACCTTGTATCTTTGCGAGGGGGACAATGTCAGTTTGTGTGCTTTTGTAACCGGCGGCGGCGGAGATTACGTTTACTCGTGGACGGATGATTTTTATACGGACAGCATTCCTGTGGCTCATAAGAGTAAAATTACATATATCCGGAACGGTAATCAGGACGGCTTTGTCGCTCTGAAGGTGCAATCTGTCTATAAAGACCATATACAGGAAGTGCTCGATACCGTGTGGATACGGGTACGTAAAAAACCGGATGTATTCCTGGAAAACGGTTCGTTAACCTGTGTTGTTCCGGGAGCGGATACGGCTGTCAGACTTTCGGGTACGGAAGCCGGTGTCGTATATGAATTGTTCTGGCGTCCCCAGGTAACGGTGGCTTATGCTTCCAGGGGGCAGGTGACGGGTGACGGCAACGCTGCTTCTTTCCCGGTTAATGCCTATGCAGATGCAGAACATGCCGGTTATTACCAGTTGAAGGCAACGAAGAATTATACGGAGGTCGAAGGAAATACACAGTGTGTATTTACTACTCCTGTATTCCAGATCAGACGGGCTCCGAAGCGCGATACCCTCAGGACCGGTGATTTTACGGAATATTGTGAGGGAGAGCGGAAGGATACGCTATATCTCGGCCATTCGGAAACCGATGTTACCTATCGTTTGCTGAGAGGCAGCAAGATTGCCGGACAAAATCCGGTGTTTGTGGAACAGAAGACCGGAACAGGAGATCGGTTGGAATTCAGGGGAACATACGGCACAGGACATTATCAGGTTGTTGCTGCCTTGGATCGGTGTATCGATACGATGGCCCGGTTTGCGGATATCAATTCCAAGCCCCGCCCGGTTATTGATCCGTTGGTGGAAGGTATGCACGATCATTGTATCAGTGAGACGGCCATTCGTGTGAAGATCGTTAATCCGAAGTTTGGAGTGAGGTATTCGATTTACCAGCAAGATAATGTAAACGAGATCGTCGGAGAAGCCGGGGGCTCGGAAGATTTCCCCCTGATTTTACCCGATCCGGTTACTGTCGGAAATTACTTCCTGGTGGCTTACGACCCGAGTGTGCAATGTAGCGATACCGTGCAGGGATTGACGGTTATTGCCGATCCCGGAAGCCTGACATTGCCGAAGACGGCTTTTAAATACTGTAACAATGAAGCCGGGGTTGACGGCGGGGAGATCATTGCAGTGGGGGCTGATCCGTTGGTTAAATATGAGTTGCGTGATGCCTTGGGGAATAAGATCGGCGATTTTATGCACCTGAAAGACGACACGATCTGTTATAATGGTGTGATTCAGGTGACCGGAACAAGCGGTAACGAGTTTGATATTTATGCCAATGCCGGAACCTGTTCGGCTGCCAAGGGGTATTTCAATGTGGGGATTTCCTATGCGCCTTCGGACATGGCTTTGCTCGGCGATACACTCGGATGTATCGGAATGCCTCATTTGATGGGTCTGGCCACTTCAGCTACGGGCGTAACCTATTCCTTGTACAAGGATGATGATACGGAACCGTTGCAAACATTGGAGGGGGGCGGTAAGCTGACTTTCGGCTATTATCAGGACCTGGGTATTTATTCCATCCGGGCCCGGAATGCCGAAGGTTGCGAAAGTGTGATGAGCCATCGGTATCATATCCGGGAATTACCAACTTTCTATAAGATCTATACGGAAGGGAATGTCCTGAGTTATTGCGAAGGAGACGAAGGAGTACAATTCGGAATAACCGGAACACAGGAAGGCGTGATTTATTATCTGCAGGCCTGGGATATCGTTAAAGAAAATTTCAAGGATGTGCAGGGTGTTCAGTTGTCCGGTATCGGTTCCGGTCCTATGTTGTTCGGAGGCCGCTATAAGAGCGGTACTTACCGGATACGGACGGACTATTGCAATCTGCCTATGCTGGATACGATCGAGATTACGGAGCGGCCGTTACCGGCGTTGGTAAATCTGGATTATGAAGGGAAGGCTTGTATCGACAGTCTGATGTCGATCGTGGTGAAACAACCGGAGAGCGGTTCCAGCTATATGCTGAAATACAACGGAGTGGATGCCGGGATGACGGTATTGCCCGGGGATGCGGAAGTGAAATGGGATATTGCACAAGTCGGCAGCGGAGTATATACCGTATCGGCAGAGAGGGACGGATGTACGCGGGAATTGAAAGACAAGATCACGGCTGCTGCGGCTCCGTTGATCGGGGAGTTGCAGGGTATTGTTACCAATAAGTGCGAGGGAGATACGGCGATGTTGTATCTGGAGGAATGGGAAGGAAATGCCGTTTATTCGCTGTATACGCTGGATGGTAAGTCCGGATATAAAGGGACGGATATCGACGGTAAAATGGTATTTGCCGAGGTGCCTGCCGGATCGGATTATTATGTGTCTGCCAGACGGGAAAATTGTACCGTGGAACGGGGGGCTTTCGAATTCCCGGGTATTGCGTTGCCGGTATTGGCAGAGAATACGATGCAGGTAATCGATTGCCAGCCGGATCGGATTTCCTCGATTCAGTTGACCGGGTTAAAATCCGATTATCAATATACTTTGGCCGGAATGACTGAATCCTATCAGGTGAAAGCTTTTGCCGGCGATACGTTGATCCGGAATGTCAGCAACGGAGAATATGCGTTGGTGGCATACGATCCGTTGACTACCTGTACGTCAGAACCTTTGACCGCAACCGTACGGAACAGCGTACCGCAGGATTCGATTGTCGGACAGTTGGAATATTGTCAGAATGAGAAAGGAGTGCAGGTGCATATTTCCGGACAGACTTACGGCGTACTCTATACCTTGAAAAATGCCGATACCGGAGTGCCTGTCGATAGTATGACTTCGGCAACGGTGTTTAACAAGACCGTTCCGGCCGGTCGTTATGTATTTAAGAGCGAGCGTGTCGGATTGTGGGGAGGGTGCTGGACGACGGATACCTTTACCGTTCAGGAATATCCGTTCCCGAATGTCCGGTTGGATGTCGAAGTGCCGGAAGGGGCTTTGTGTGCTGCCGGGTCGAATGAGATTACGATAAGCAATTCCGAGGAGCATGTATATTACATGTTAAAAAATACGGATACGGATACCTATTTGGATACCATTTACGGAAACGGCGGGCGTATACAGTTCGTCGGGCGGAAGCCGGCCGGCCATTATAAGATAGAGATGGCGTATAAAGGGTTGTGTGCGAAAAAATATTACGATACGTTTACCGTCAGTGATGTGCCGCCTAAAGCAGAGGTGTCCGATTGTGATTATTGCCAGGATGCCGATATACAGGAGACGGGATGTGAATTGTATCTTGCCGGGTTGAAAACGACGGCCGAATATGTATTGTACAATAAAGCCAACAGTCAGGCTCTGGATACCCTGTACGGTGTCAGTGCCGGATATTACAAGGCGTTGCCGGCAGGTGACTATTTCGTGACCGGTACTTATATCGAGAATCAGTGTGCCGACGTCGTAGCGGAAATGTCTATCCGCCGTCTGACCAAACCGAAAGTCTATCCGATTGTCAATGCAAACGGAGGCGGGGATTGTGCTACGGAGGTACAGGTGGCGCTTTCCGGCGGATATGAAGGAGACAGTGTGAAGTATTACCTCTATATGGATGGTTTCTATCAGGTGGAAGGTCCGGTAACGGCTTCGCAGACAGGGGTTAACTTTAAAAAATATAAGACTCCGGGTAACTATACGGTGTATGCCGTGAAAGGGGACGGAACCTGTTCCGCCTGGATGGACGGCAGTGTCGTGTTGTACGACCGTCCGGCCAATGCCGAGTTGAAAGTAGATGGTTATAACTGTAGCGGGGAAGCATCGGCAAGAGAAGTGACGATTACGGCAACCAAGACGGAACGCGACTGGAAATATTATATCGCCAACGAAACTTCGGTATCGGAGAAGAAGGAGGGAGCACCTTATGTCGAGCTCACCTGGAATAAGATCGGCGGTAAACGGTTGCCTTCCGGCCGGTATATTCTGTATGCTTCCAATGCATGTGATTCCGTCATTGCTATGGATACGGCCTGGGTATACGATGCGGCTGCTCCGCAGCAGGTAAGTCTGAAACGTTACAGGGACGGTGTCGTTTGTGACGAGGATAGTTATGATTTCAATTTAGGCACCAGTGAAAGAGGGGTTACTTATACCCTGAATTTCGGCGGAGAAACTTTTGAAGCGATCGGAGACGGAAAATCCGAACTGTATCTGGGATCGGTAACGATGAATACGAATCAGCGGGTAGCGATGTTGTATGCGACGGTAGATACTTCCCAGTGTACATATTTTATCGACTCACTCCGGTTGATTAAGGACCGTACAACGGAGAATCCGCATGTCGTCGGTACGGATACCTGTGTGGAAGCGGGGAGTTCCATTACGATAAGTTTACATCAGCCGCGTGTGCCTTTGCTGGATTACTACCTGATGGTAAACGGACATCCTGTAGATACGATACGCGGGGATGCTCCGACGAGTAATCTGAGCTTTAAGCCGCAGACGGAAATCGGATGTTATTCGTTATATGCTACCAGTAAAACGCGGAAGTGTGATGCCGAATATCCGGCCCGGTGTATGAGTCTGGCTCCGGACGTACGTTCGATTGCTACGGATTGGAACGGGCAGTTGTGTGAAGGGGAAAGTCATGAGGTGGTCGTGTTGCAACCGCAGGCCGGTGTGAAATACCATTTGGTAAAGAACGATGTGGTTCAGCGGGACTCGGCTTACGGAGAAGGGGAATCGCTGGTGGTTGCTCAGGTAAGCGAGCCCGGTAATTACAAAGTAATGGCCCGGGTATCCGATGCTTGTACGGCTATGCTTGACGGCGAATTGAACGTCGTTTTGAATCCGAAACCGGAATTGCATGTGATTAAGGAGTATACTTATATAAAGGGAGGAAACGGGGTTGAGATTACGATACCCCGACCGACCAGTCCGGGAGTATATTATCAGATCGGTACCAAACAGGACTATCCGAATAAGACGATTTACTATGCGGCTGCCAATGAATACGGGGATGCTGTCAATTTGAGCACAACGGGTATCCGTTATAAAGCCGGGACATATATGGTATGGACTTTCCAGACAGGACCGGGTGCATTCAAATGTGTGGCCGTCGATAGTATTGTCGTGAAAGAGGTCGGGGTCGAAGAGTTCGATCTGGAGGTTATCGGTACGCCTTACATGTGTGAGGCGGGAGAATGTCGTAAGCTCCGCCTTTCCGGTAGTGAAAAGGGCACGCATTACGAGTTGTTCCGCCGTGCGGGTGAAAAGGTAGACTTTGTGGCTTCGGCCGATGGTTCGGGGAAGACGATCGATTTCGGTTCACAGTGTGATACGGGTTACTATTATGTCATCGCTTCCAAGGATATTCTGGATGTGGCGAGCGGAGAGACGATCAGGGCAGAAGCCCGGATGGGGGCAGAGGTGCATTTGTATGTGGCTTCTAAACTTGAGAGATACCGGCTGATTGCAGAGAACGACGGATATTGTTATTTGGGTGCCGACGGAATGCCGGCAGCACCGGGAGGTTCTGTGATATTGGAAAGCAGCCAGTCCGATCAGGTGACATATCAGTTGTATTGTAACAATAATCCGGTACCGGGACAGACCCTGACGGGAACCAGCGGCGGTAAGCTGAAATGGTCGAACTTGCTGGGTAAAACCTGTGATAAGAACAGTGATATCGGAAATGAATATAAAGTAGTGGCTACCGACGGTAAGTGCCAGGTAGAAATGTCCGGAACGGTGAATATCGTTGCCGTAAATCCGCCCCAATTGATCAAACAGCCGCATGACGTTTCCGTTTGTACGGGTGAATTGGCTGTACTGGGAATTCAGGCTTACGGCTGCTTGCTGCATTACGAGTGGAGGTCGCGCGACCGTATTGTTCATACGGATGAGGGTGATGTGCTTGTGAAAGGGGAAATTGTCGGCAATTCTTCTTCTTATGTGATCGACAGCGTGACAATGGCGGATATGGGCGTTTATGAATGTACCGTCTCCAATTATTGTAAGAGTATCGACATCGATACGATAACGGTATCGGTGCGGGAAGTCGTTCGTATGCCGGAGAAGATGGTCGATAAGATGGTCTGCGGCACGGCAAGCGACAGTGTCAAACTGGCCAGTCTGGCCGTCGGTGAAAACTATTTCTGGTACAAGGCCGGATCAACGGATACTTTGGCCAAAACGCCCGTATTGACATTGAAAAATGTAACCGAAGCGGCAGATGCCGGAGACTATGTCTGCTGTACATGGAACAGTTGCGGTGCTTTGTTCGATACGGTACGGCTGGAATTCAACCGGGAACCGGATGTGACGGGCTTTACTTATCGTACCGATACCCTTTGTGCCGGTTCGGCATTCGAATTGAATATCGAGAGCCGGGATACGCTGTATTGGTACCGGAATGACCGGCTGATCAGCGGTAAGCAGGATCAGAAATTGCAGATCGATTCGGTTACGTATGCTGAGGCGGGTACGTATAAAGTATTGGCGCGTAATGCTTGTAAAGAGAAGGAATTCAATCTTGTCCGACTGTATGTTGACGATACATTGCGTCCGACAGTTCTGCCTGTGGACAGCAAGCATTATTGTGAAGGCTCCTTGTTGCAATTGAACGTGCAGTTCGAACCGGCTGCGGATCCGGAAGCCGGATCGCGTATCTATACAATGTGGGCGAAACGGAATGTTGTTGATCCGGGCTATACCAATGCGCTGACTTATTCCATCAATACCACGGCCCGGGATGAAGGCGGATTTATAGAGGTGAACTATTGGAACAAATGCGGCCGGGGATCGAAGGTACATTATATGTATATCGATAAACCGGTGAAACTGGCGAATTTTGTGAAAGATTCCGTAGTCAGTGTGTGTTCGGGAGAAGGAAAGACGGAAGTCATTATCCGGGATCCGGTACAAAACCTGCCTTCCTATAATACCTATCAGTGGTTTAAACGGAGTGGAAGTACGACAATACCGGCCGGTAACAGCGATACGTTGCAGATTGAGAAAAAAGTGGCCAATACGGGGGTATTCTATTGTGTTGTCAGCAATACCTGCAGTACGGTTACTTCCGGAGATGTGAATTTACATATCGACACGATTCCGACAGTTATCACTCAGCCGAAGGCCGACAATCCGTATTGTGAAAACAGTACGCTGGGCGTGAAAATGAAAGCCCGGGGCGGGGATTTGAAATACAATTGGTATGCGATAAAGAAGAATTCCGCTGTTGCCGAGCGTGTCGGTTATCTGGAGAAAGGTGAGATCGAGTCGGAAGCGCAGTGTACGATGGAGAAATTGTCTTATGATTTCGATAGTTGCCGGTTGTGGTGTATGGTTGAAAACAGTTGCGGTTATGTGTTGACGGATACGGTGATTGTCCGGGTAGACCGGGAGGTTGATCTGAGGACGAACAGGACGTTGGCTTATATTTGCCCCGATGATGTGGCGAAGGTTGTGGTATCCACGACTGTCCCGGCCTGTACCCGCTGGGATTATTATGTGGCCCGCGAAGGGGAGGAAAAGGTGTTGCATTCTGTAGCCGGTTCCGATAGCGATACCCTGAGATTGAACCGGGAAGGGGTGTACCGGATATTCGACATCTTTACGACGGATACGAAATGTTATGCCGCAGAGAGTGAGGTGATGGTGACCGTACAGCCGCATGATTTGTTCTATGTCTCTTTGGACCATGTCGGCCGGGATACGGTTTGCCGCGGCGAGTCCGTTCGGTTGAGGGTTAAAGTGGAAGGAGGCGAAGCTCCGTGGCGGATCGATATCCGGCGCAGGGGAGATGGAAATACGGCTCCTGAATTGGGAAGTTTACCGGTTGAGATCTGGTCCAACGATACGATTTTCGAACTGAATGTAATTACCGATCAGAAATTCTATATTGCCTCTGCCTCTCAATTTACGGACCCGGATGCATGTGCCGGTATTGTCCGGGGCGAGGATGTGCTTTTCGTGATACAGCAGCCTTACGGCACACGTATCGGAAATGTGACGGATACCGTTTTCGGACAATGTCAACAGGTGAATCTGGTGGATTTGCTGCAGCCTTATCCGGATGCCTCCATCGGTAAATTCTACCTCAACGGTAAATTGAGCGATGATAATATCCTGTCCGGTGCTGCGGGAAGGTATAAGGTGGTGTACCGGGCTGAGACATCTGCGGGCTGTGCCGATTCGGCTCAGGTTTATCTCCGGTTGGATAAGCTGCCGGAACCGAAGTTGAGTTTGAGTACTCCGGATATTTGTCACGGCGGTAAAGCTGATCTGTTACTTGAAGCCAACGGTGCCGGTGCCTTTAATTTTACGATCCGGGCCATTGCTTATGATGTCAACGGAAAGATGATCGGCCGGCCTACGTCGTTGAGCAATACGATGGATAATGCGATTTCTTACGCGCTCAGTTACGATGAGACGATGAATTCTTCGGATTCATATCGTACGTATCAATTGATCAGTATTACGGACAAGCACGGTTGTGTTGTCAAACCGGCCGATGAGCCGCTGAAATTGAATTGCCGCAAATCACCGGGATTCCGGGTAACCGGCAGGCATCCGATCGTGACGGGAAATAACGAGGACGAAACGATTCAAAATTTCGTGGTTCCTGTTTCCAATAAGATTGTGAGCTTTATGGTATATATGCCGAACGAGTTGGGGACCAAGCCGTGGAACAGTTATGTCGAATACACCCGTCTGGACGGGTCTGTCGGTACAAGTTCGAAATTGAAACTGACGACAGATGCGCGTCTCTTCCAGTCGACGGAAGCCGGAACTTACCGTTTTACGGTTTCAGATGCCTATTGTCCGGGCCGGAAGACGGTTGTACGTACGGTTACCGTATTGGATACCGTCTTTATCAGGACGAAAGTGCTTCTGGAAGGGGCTTATCGCAAAGATGAAAAGAAAATGGCCAGTACGTTGTGGACCAATAATAAGGTTCCCAATGCCCAGTGGGGAAATAAATGGCCGGCATTGGGCGAACGGAAAGGTGTCGATTGGGTTACGCTTGAATTGAGGAAAGACAGCGTCAACGGAGAAAAAGCATTCAGCGGTCAATTCCTGTTGTTGGATGACGGAACGGTGGTCGACCGAACGGGAAGCGAAGCCTTGCCCATACCCAATGTCGATTTCGATACGAAATATCATCTGGTCATTAAACACCGGAACCATTTGGCTATCGGTTCTGCCTTGCCGGTTACTCTGGCGATGACCCGTGACGAAGCAGTACTGATGGATATGCGTATGCTGGGGAACATTTATGTTAAGGAAGGGGATGCAACGCTGCATGTCGTTTGGCTGGGCCAGATCAATTCAGTCTCGGTATTCGGAATGTGTGTCGGGGATGTATTCGACAATGCTTTGATAACCATAAACAATGCGAATGAAAGTATCTGGAAGGCGATTCATGAATTCGGATACTATAAAGCAGACGTGAATTTCGACGGATTCGTTACGATTCCGCAGATTTCCTCTTCGGACGGAAAACTTTATCCGGACCCGGCAGGAGCGGAACGGGACGATATGTCTAAAATTTATAACAACCGGGATAAATTTTCGGAGATAATAAATTAGCATATATTTTGAAAAATGTGTTAATGTTAGTAAATTTGCAAGAAAATGTCAATATTTTATAATATTTCCCATAATTATGGTAAAAATAATAATTGCAATCCTATTGCTGATTGTTTGGTTACAACCGGCAATAGGTAATGATGTTCGTATCCGGGGCGAGGCGAAAGTTCAGGCTATTACGGAGAATACGGCATTGATTACGTTCCCGTTGTCCTGGGAGCATTCCTGGCGGGAAAGTGAGAGTTGGGATGCCGTGTATTTATTCGTAAAGTACCGGCGGGTAGGAGTGAATGAGCCGTGGCATCATGCTTATCTGAAAGAGGACGGACACCGGGTGACGGGGGGAGGAAATGTCCCGGCGATGGAATTTTTGCCGGTAAAAACGGAGAACATCAATTTGTTGCGGATGGACGTCATATATGCCGGAAATTATCAGCCGACACAGATTACATCCAAGCAGGAGGTAGCGGGGGTATTTTTATTCCGGCGTACACCCGGAAACGGGAATCTGAACATTCCCCGGGTGTCTTTGGAATGGGATTTCAAGCAGGGGGATTTGAATCTGTATTATGATGTAACGGTAGAGGATATCCGTCAGGGGAAAATAGAGGTTTCCGTACAGGCGGTAGAAATGGTGTATGTTCCTAACGGGCCTTATTACCTGGGGGACCGGATTTCTCCTTATTCTTTCGTTTCCGAGGAATGCAACTCTGCTTTTTATGTAAATACGGACGATGAGGTAAAGGTGCATATTATGGGAGCGACGGCAGACAGGGGAGTACTGAACAGATGGGTGGTGCCGGATTTGTATCCGACGGGCTATACCGGATTTTATACGATGAAGTATGAGGTGTCGCAGGAACAGTATGTGAATTTCCTGAACCGGATTACCTATACCGATCAGAAAAAACGCATCGGAAACGACCTGGACAATCTGGCTCCGGGGCAATTTGCTTTCGGAAAAAAAGATGTGCCGAATTACCGGAACGGCATCATTTTGCAGGAACGGTTCCGTACTCACGATACGGCCGTTATCTTCGGTTTCGATCTGAACGGAAACGATCCGATCAATTCGGATGCCGACGGAAAAAGTGTGGCCTGTAATTACCTGACGCCCGATGATGTCCGGGCTTATTGCGATTGGGCGGGTTTGCGTCCGCACAGTGAAATGGAATATGAAAAAGGATGTCGTCAACGGAATCCGGCTATTGGGGCCAATGACCGCTCTTTTGCGTGGGGCACGCCTAATTTTGCTTCTTTGCAGGCCTGGAATATTTCGACCGTGAAAAATGACAATGCGGAAGACGAGGAAGTATTGATCGCCAATGCTGCCAATACCGGTCGTATGAACGGTCCGAAAGTGCATAATCTCGGGCCGGTCAGATGCGGGGCTTTTGCGACGGAGACTTCCGATATCTATAAAGCCGGTGCTTCCAAGTGGGGAATTATGGAAATGACGGGGAATTTAGCCGAGATTTACTACAATGCCCGGCAGGGAAAAAATTTCAACGGGGAAGTTTTCGGGGATGGGAATATATGGTCGTCTGTGGCTTCCTGGCGGACGGATACGGTGGTACATGTTTATGGAATATTTGATGTCGGACAGGGAAATTATACGGTGATTGCTTCCAAAAGTCTTCCGATGCAGACCATCAATAAAAAAGGCAACCGGATGACAACCATCGTCCGGCAGGCGAAATCCGGATATTGCGGAAGTTATTGGGGGTGTGAGATTGTGATAGACGAAGATGTAACGATTCCCTGGCCGGTAATGGACTGGCCGGCTGCGAAAGAAAACTTTATCCTGAAAGGCGGTTCTTTTGCTTCGGAGGCTTTAGGCGCAGGCAGTTCTTTGCTGGTGGGCGACAATATGGCGGTGTCGTATCGTGGAGATACGGTATATGCCAGGGCTTTGCCGGATGAATTGCGTTATGCTTATTCCGGTTTCCGGGGAGGACGCAGTGTGCCGATGAAATCGATCCTTACCGGAAAGATTGAGGGACAGGGAGGCAGAAACCCCGATACGGCCCTTATATGTGCCGCTCAGCCGTATGCGATTACGGAAGTTGAGCCGGGAGACGATACCCCGGCTTCTACCGTTTATTTGTGGGAAATGAACGATGAGGGAGCAGGCTGGGAGGCTTTGCCCAACAGCAATACCCAGAACTGGACTCTGAATACCTGCCTGATCGATGAGACATTGTATCACACTTATAAATTCCGGCGGCAAAGTATTGCTTCACATGCCGAGTCATACGGGAACGAGGTAACGGTAGTCGTACCGGGCTATGTCATTAACGGAGGGAACAGCTATATGGAGATGAACCCGTATGTTTCTTCGGTTACTTTACAGACGGACCTGGGAATTGCCGGAGATGTAAAAGTGGAATGGAGGTTGGAGTCGAAGAGTACGTGGCATTTGTTGTCCAATCAGATAGGAGTAACGAAAGATATCGTGACGGTTAACCGGACCGATCTGACTTCCGAGATTCCTTTGAATGACGGTGGTGCCTGTAAAGTGCGGGTAACCGTGACATTGGGGGCCTGTACGTTTGAAAAAATCCTGGATTTGGCGGTTCGGGTGGCCGGATTGGCTTGTCCGGCTACAGTAACGGATAATGACGGAAATTCCTATGCTGTAGCACAACAACCGGACGGACGTTGCTGGATGATGGTGAATTCGAAGGTGTTTGTAAACGGTGCTTCTACCGGAGGATTGTATACGTGGAAGCAGATACAGGCCAACGGAGATAATTTGTGCCCGCCGGGATTTGCTATTCCGACGAAGCAGATGTGGGATGTGCTGTGGCGTTTTTATGCGACACAGGGAGAATCTCCGTGCGGCGATCCGGCTACACAGGATTATGTAAGTGACGCAGATCCATGCAGTACTGGGTATAATCCGGGCTTGTATGCACCGGGACTCGATAATTTTATGGCAGCGATGGGCGTACCTCCTGCCGACGGTAATTTAGGTGGCTGGTGGCTGAAGGATTTGAACGGTTGGTATGTTAATATCAGCTACGATACGACGGATCCTTATTTTAGTGTTATGTCTTTCGAACCGGATGCGACCGTAGGAAATCCGCTGGCTACGGAAGGAAAACACCCGATACGTTGTTATAAAAAGTAAGAAAATAAATTATATTGCGTATGAGACGCTTTTTAGTGTGCATTGTTTTGCTGTTGACAGGCTATATGGCTGCCGGACAGATATACACCGGAGGAAAAGGGGACGGAGCGACTATGTCGTGTGTACCTCCGGTGGTAAAAACGTTAAGTGCTACGGAAATTACCTGTGTCAGCGATACGATTCTATTGGTCGTACATGCCACGGGCACCAATCTGCAATACAAATGGCAGAAGCTGGGTGCTAATTTCTTTACGGATTTGACAGATGCGTCCAGGTATTTAGGATTGGGGACCGATTCCTTGCGGATATTGAATCCGACCAGTGCCACCGATTCCGGACGTTATCGCTGTCTGGTGGTGAATAGTTGTGATTCGGATACCAGTGAGGTATTCCATATCGATCTCAACCGGGCGCCCTGGCTGACGAATCCGATGGCGGCTCACGAATATTTACAATATGCCTGTATCAATACCGGTTCCGTACAATTGGTACCCAGTTTTGCTGCAGAGAAAAACGATATTCAATATGCCTGGAAAAGGATAGATACGTTAAGCGGAAGAACGACGATATTGCCCGATACGACCCGGGATCTGACCGTTAAGCTGACACCTCCCGCCGAAGATGTGGAAGGGCTGTATGTGGTATCGGCCTATAACGAATGCGGTATCGTTTCGGATTCGGTCTTTTTGCCGGTATACGATATTCCTCAGGTCATCTGGGATAATGTTGTTGTCGACGGGGTGTTGACGACCTGTGAATACGAACGCCTGGAACTGAGGGCTAAAATTACAGGAGGCGGATCTTATACCTGCTATTTGGAGAAGTTATATAAAGATTGGAGTACGGGAGAATGGAGGGTACAGAATTCCAAATTGCTGCCTTCTTCCTCTATTTTTATCAACGGGGTGCTGATGTCGGATGCCGGTTATTACCGTTGGGCGATTTCCAACCAATGTTCGGATGAAGATTCCTACAGTGAGATCATCGAATTGAAAGTAGAAAAAAAGCCCAGTTTTATCCGGCCGGTGAGTGAAGTGTATGTATTTCCGGATACGACGGTCTGTGAGGGGAGTACGCTTGTAATGACCTGTACGGCCAGCGGTTCGGCAAACCAGTATTACTGGACGAAAGACGGAGTACGTATTCCGGAATCCGAAGGCAATGTGCTTCGTCTGGAGAATATTCAGGAAAGCGATGCCGGTAATTATTTCTGTGTCGCTTATAATAATTGTATCGAAAAGGAGACATCCAGACCGATTCGGGTAAAAGTGACTTTACGTCCGCGTTTCGACCGGGATCCTTTTTTGAAAAAACGGGCTTGTGTGGGAGATTCCATTACCTATTTCGGTGTGGAACCCGATCTGACAACCGATAGTTTGCGCTGGTATTTCAACCGGTTGCCTTTGTATGATAACGGGCATTATGAAAATACGACTTCGGAGGATTTCGATATTCTTCATATCGGAGAGAGTGATCTGGGACTCTATCAGGTGAAGGCCTATAACCAGTGCGGGGGTACTCTGAGTGAGCCTGTGCGTCTGGAAAATCTGGCGATTCCGGTCAGCTTTAAAAAGGGTGTCGGAGGATACAACATGCTTTTGTGTGCCGGAATGGAACAAAAACTTTCGGTAGCGACGACGGGTACGACTCCCATCCATTACCGGTGGGTACTTAACGAACATACATACGAATCGGATACCAATTTCGTAGAAGTGAAGGGCCAGGATGTGACGGAACGGAATAAATACAAGGTATATGCTTATAACGTATGTAATGCGGCCTTGGACAGCGGTTGGGTGGATGTAGAGGTTTTCGAGCATTATAAATTCACCGGAGAGGGGGAATACTGTGCCGGGCATACGCCGACGGGAAATTTGACCTTAGCCGGTTCTTCCGATACGTTAACTTATTCACTATACCGGGATTACGGTATTTTTGTCAAGGAATTGAAAGGTACGGGCGATTCCCTGAAATTCGAGAATATGGCGGGTGGTATATACTACATTATGGCCACGAACCCCAAAACCGAATGTTCCCAGGAAATGAACGGACGGCCTTATATCGACGAATGGCCTTCGCCCAAGGCCCCGAACTTTTTTATTTCCTCTTACTATTGTATGGGAAACAGCGGTGCCACCCTGGTATTGGGAGAATGGGAAAACGATGTGCAGTATCAGTTGGAACGCAATCAGGGAAGCGGCTTCCAGAATGTGCCTTATACGACATTTACGGGAGGTGTACGCATCTTTGCCGTTCCGGAATTGAATTCGCCTCCCGACGGGGAGCCTCGTATTTATGAAAATATGGATTACGGGCGTTACCGGGTCGTGGCTACCGGTGTCAACGGTTGTACGACGACCATTACGCTCGAAGATTCCGTGTATATGTTGCCTCCTCCTTCCATTCATAAGTTGTCGGCTCTGCACGGAGATACTGTAAATTGCAACATCAAGCTTGCCGACGGTACGATCTATACGGAATTTACCGAGTTGCAGGTTGACCGTTTTATGGAAGGGGCGACTTATACCTTGTATAAGAATGGGGTACCGGATCCGGACAAAGAACCCGACCGTACCTCTCCCATCGGCTGGTCGCATATCGGCGAAGGGGAATATGAGGTGCATGTGGAGACACGTGAAGGTTGTACGGGAACGACCAATAAGGTCCGGATACGCAATGTGGATGCTCCCAAGGAGCAGACACTTTCGGCCAGCGGCAGCCTGTGTGCCGAGCTGGATACGGACGGGGATACCAAAACATTGACGATAGATGCGACGGAGCCGGGGGTAACTTACGAAGTATATCGTCAGGATCCGGCAAAGTTGTGGTATAAATTTATCGGTGACGGTAATCCGAAGGATATTATTATTCCGAATCAGCGGGCGACTTTTTATGCCAAGGCGATCGACCCGACGGGTATGTGCAGTACTTCTTTTTCCAAGGATATTACTGTCAAAGCCAGTAATTTCCAGGTGTCGACCAATCCGGCGGATATTTATCTGGACGCTAAAGGATTGACGACCTGGCTGCATGTCGATATTACCGGAAATTATGTACAGCCGCTGGAAGTACAGTGGGAGAAAGAGTCGGAATTGCAGCAGACGGGAGTGATTTCTTTACCCAATACGACAGTGCACAAACAATATTATTGGCCGTTCTGTCCTTGTGCAGCCAAGCATGATTCCTATGGATCGGATTGGGTGCATCGGTATTCCCACGGTCCGAACTGTACACTGACGAATTGCCCGTACCTGTACCATGCTTACAATCCCGCCGCACACGGTTGTGTTTATATGGGAACGGAGTGGAATACGTATACGGTGGCCGGTTATGCCCGTAGGGGAAAATGGTACGACCTGTACTATTGCCGGGATCAGGTGACGGATGATGCCGGACAGGAGTGGTATGAGAACGATAAGAGCAATCCGTTCCGCAACCGGCTGACGACACCGGTGAACGAAGACCGTACTTATAAAGTGACGGTAACCGACGGAGCCGGGTGTGTACACAGCGATGACGTAACCGTCCGGGTGATCGGCGGTAAATTACGGGCGGAAATTCTTTTTTCCGACATACACAAGCATTACGAATATCCGTTCTGTCCTTGTGTCGCCCAGCATACAGGCTACCATTACTGTTCGCGGAATTGTAATTCCGAAAACTGTATCCGTCAGTACCATGCCCACAAACACGAGGGGTGTATCAAGCGGAAGACGGAATATATCGAATACCGGGGACGCTACCAGAAATATTACGACCTGTGGTATTGCTGTACCAATCTCGAAGCAACCGATACCATTGTGTATAAGAACGACGAATTGTTTTTCTGTTCGGATGCCAAAGGAGGAGATTATGTGTACGAGAAAAACTGGTCGTTCGACGCTCCCGGATATGCCGATGCTTCATGGGGCGGAATGAAGGGGGATACCGTGATGTTTACCGCCAAGCAATCGGGCTGGCTGCGTCTGCGTGTTACGAGTATGGGACAGGAAGTGCGTGACAGTATCTGGATTGAGGTATACCGCCGTCCGTTTACCGCCTATATACAGGACGGGAACGGACAGGACCGTATCGATTCTTTGTATCTGTGTAAAGGAGAAGAAACGAAACTATACGCCTATACCGCGGGAGGAGACGGGGATGTAACGACAACCCAATGGTGGGGAGACGGTTTTACCGGTCCGAATACCGGTTGGTGGATTTTTACGCCGGAAAGAAGCGGCTGGTTCTTCCTGACGGCCCGCAACGACGATGTGGTGATTACCGACAGCGTTTATATTCTGTTGCGGGAAAGTCCCGGCACACCCGAGGTCGAAGATCCGGGAGCGCGTTGTGTTTTGCCGGGACAGAGCGAGACCATTAAAGTGCTTAGTCCGACAACGGCGGGAGTCAATTATGTGCTGGAATACAGTGTGGACAACGGCGGTTCTTTTGTCGAAAAAGACCGGTATAATAATTCCAGAGGGGGAGCCATTCCGTTCCGGGTGGAGTCGCCTGTCAGGGATGCCGGAGTCTACCGGGTAAAGGCCGAGAGTGTTGCCGGCGATCATCATTGCTCCACTTATTCCGAGCCGATCGAATTTATTGCGCCGCCTTCTCACGATGAGCTTACTTCTTTGAAATATTGTGACGGAAAGCAACTGGTGTTGCAGTTGAACTCGACGTCGACGGATATGTCTTACTCTATTTTGTCGAACAGAAACATCTGTTTCGAGACGATCCATGCACCTAACGATTATTTCCACAAACAGTTCGGAGCCGGTACGTATAAATTCGTATATACCCGTAACGGTCATTATCCGTTCGAGAACGGATTGACAAAATCCTGTTCGGATACGGTCGATATCGAAATACGTAAAGTCGTTCCTCCGGCGCAGGTAGACGCTGTTGTCAACAACGGATTGGGAGCCTGTGAGGGACAGAATGCGACACTTGCTTTGTCGCCGACCGAAAGAGATGTGACTTATTTCCTGGAGGCTCCGAACGGAGAGCGTACGGAGTTGTTTACCGGAAACGGGGGCGTGGCTGAAACGGTGCTTTCGGCCAGACCTTACGGCACCTATCAGGTGAAGGCCGAACGGGAAGGCTGTCCGACACTGGTGAATTGGTTTACTTTCAACCGGAATCCGAAGCCGGTGGTTCAGCCGGATGTATATTATTGCTATCCTTATGGCAGATTGAGTCTGGGCGAAGGAAGCGATCTGACCTATACCGGTCTGGAAGCGGGAGTGACCTATATATTGCAACGGGAGGGCATTTCTTTCGATACGATTGTCGGACCGGGCACCAAAACCTTTCAGGGAATACAGAATGGAAAATATACGGTGCTTGCCCAAAATGACGAGACGAATTGTTTCTCGACGACGGATTTTGAGGTAAAAGCCGAAGAAGCTCCGAAGGAATTTACCCTGTACGCCGATTGTGCACAGGAGAAAAATATCACCCTTCGCTCGAGCGAGAGAGGAGTACGTTATACCTTGTACAGAGATAACGAGGTTGTTGCGACAATGGCCGGTACGGGAGATACCCTGAAATTCGGAGTTTACAATACGACCGGCGTATATACGGTGAAGGCTGAAAATACAACGACGAATTGTAAGGCTGATATGAACGGCAATGTGCAGATTACAGAACTCGATATCTGCGATCTGGTACAACAGCGGCCCACCTGTACTGCGGCTACGGTAACCGATTTGATCTATCCTTGCAGCAGTAAGGGTTGGTCCTATTACCTGAAAGACGTCACCACTACCGATACCTTGATGAGTGACGTGCTTGCGGGTACCGGCTCTGCGATCAGCTGGTCGTCGGTGGGGCCCCGGATGATCAAGCCATATGTTTCCGGCAGGGTGACCAAGAATTCCCGGTATATTTTATGGGGACGGGATGTGTGTGGCGATATTCCTTTGGATACGATCGAGGTCGGTGTAACAAAGCCCGGTTCCGGTGTGCTTTCCATGGAAAATGTCACTTCTTTGGACAATGTTCCGGCAGAATCCTGTATCAACGAGTGGGAAAATATTTACCTCTCCCAGGTGAAGGCGGATAATAAATATGTATTGATCGGTTTGATGGATGGCGGGTACCGGGATTCGCTGACGTCTTATACCGCTACGGAAGATAACAATACGGACCGGATTTTCCTGGGGGCATACAAGGCTTACGATGCTTATGTGCTGGATATGGATCACAAGGGATGTATTTCCAGTTCCCGGATCAACGTCAATTACAAACCGATGCCCCAGTTATCGGGTTTGGACGGAACAAGCATCTGCGGTAACGAAGGGCAACTGGAGGTGAGTCTGGTCGGGAAATTACCGAATCAGAATTATTACCTCTACATTGATTCGAAAGCAGAGGCGCTGGATACGTTGTCGGCTTCGGAAAGTGATATACAGTTCAGGCCCCAGACCGAACCGGGACGTTATTGGGTGATCGTAGACAATATCGATCCGGTGAGTAAAGCCCGTTTCTGCCGGGATACCATGTATCCTTCATACGCTATCGGGCAGGCCCCGCAGGCATTCGATATTACCCGTTATCCGGAACTCGACGGCGGAAATATTTACCTCTGTAAGGGAGATACGGCGACGATTTCTCTGGGTAGAACCGAAAAGGCTGTAGAATATGCCTTGTTCCGGGACGGCGTGGAGGTGTCTCCGATGCGGCAGTACCGTGTCGATGGCGGTGAGATTACGTTTAGCGTACGCGAAGCCGGGGTATACTCCGTGGTCGGCTTTTTAGGAGCCTGTACACAGGAGATGAATAATAAGATTACGGTGTATATGGATACTTTGCCGAAATTGCAGCTTTACGATACCTATTATTATTGTAAGGGTGCAGAGACGGGGGCTAAGATCGAAGTACTCGGAGCACCGTACAAATGTGTCTTTGAGTTGAGGGACGGAGGACTCGGAACGGATCCTATTGAGCGGGATACGGTACAGCGGTATTGGGGAGACGGTATCAGCGATACGATTTCTTTCAATCACCTGTGTCCGGCCGGTGAGCAGTATTCATACGTGCTGACTTTCCAGACAAAAGGAGGATGCCGCGGGCATCATTATTTCGATGTCGAGGAGGTCGAACCTCCCACGAAGTTCGAGGCCATCAGTACGGGAGATGCCGTGTGTGAAGCCGAATGTACCCGTTTCGGTATTGCCGGCGACCAATACAATGTCGAATATTCATTGATGAAGGTCGATCCGGACGGAGATTACGAATACAACGACAATTATATTGTCGGCTGGGGAGACCGCGATACGTTGTGGTTCCCGTACCCGGTTTGTGAGCGGGGAGAATTCTATGTAAATGCGACCTTCTATACCCGCCCGCAATGCAGCAGCCGTTTGAAAGTAAACGGTGTAGATACGGTATTTCTGGCCGAGGTAGATACGATACGGGAATGTAGCCTCAGGGATTATGAAGTACATTACTGCTCGGAAACTGCTGTCGGAGGAACAATTACGCTGTTGAATGCCCAGGCGGGTATCGAATACCGGTTGTGTAAGGATGGTGTCGATCCGGTTGTGGTCGGGGATTACCTGAAACAGGTATGTACCGTTGAAGGGGAAACGCTCGAATGGACGGATGTGGCTGCCGGAGAAATTTGTAAGGGCGAGGATTTCGACAACGGAACATTATACAGAATATGGGCCTATAACCCGGCAACCCGTTGCTCCAAATGGATGGAGGCACCGGTGTTGGTTATCGGAGACAAACGGCCGGAGGTTTCGGCAATGACGGCTCCTTATTATGAATTCTGTGACGGAGAGGGTGTATTGCTGAAAACCCGGGCTACCGGATGCGGTTTAAGTTATGAATGGTTCCGGGTGGGTACTTCCGGTAATATTGCAGTGGGAAGAGATGCCGACCTGGAAATCGGACAAACGGGAAGTTACTATTGTAATATTACCAATACATGCGGTACTTTCCGCAGCGAGCCGAACATAGTGCTTTATGTAAAAGATGAGACCGTCATGACTCCGATGGGTGTCAAAACCCTTTGTGAGGGTACGCCGGGATTGATTTTCAGTGAGTTCGAAAATGTTAATGACGGAGATTACATCTGGTACCGGGCAGAAAAACCGGATGCCGTACTCAGTACGCATCCCTGGCTGGAATTTGAGAACGTAACTCATACCGACGAAGGGTATTATGTTTGTGTCGGCGGAGATATGAAAAAAGGATATTGTAATGTGTATGCCGATACGGTGTTTGTGAAAGTATCCAATCATGTGGACAGTGCCCGCATACAATTGAAGCGGGATACTCTGTGCTGGGGAACGACAAAATCCATGAGTGTGGATTTGCCCGGTTACAATATACAATGGTATTTTAACGGAGAGGCGATACCCGGTGCGACAGCCAGAGCGTACAGCAAGACCTTCTATACAACTGATGCCGGGCGTTATGCGGTGAAGATCAGCAGCGGTTGCGGAGAACGGGATTTGATTCCGGCCTACGACATTGTTGTGGATACGGTCATCGATCACATCTGGCATACGGACGATCAGAACCTTTGTACGGATGGTCCGCTTTACCTCGAAGTACGTACTTCTCCGATGTCCGGAGTCAATTATGTATGGCAGCAGATTATCGCCGGAGAACCGAAAACGGTGATCGGAAACAGCGCCGGTATAAAGGTGGATGTACCGAAGGATGTGGCCCATGTTACTTACCGGGTGTTCTATTACAATACCTGTAACGATTATGCAAGCAGTGCTTATCAGGATGTGGAGGTCAATGTGGCAGTCAGCATTAAAGCGACGACGCCCTGGCCGGAAGAAATGACTTTCTGCGAAGGTTCGGGAGGTTCGTCGGCGGATCGAACCCTGACGGCTACGATGACCGGTACCACCGTTCACGAGTATGTCTGGATTTTTAATCCGGCAGGTACCGCGGAGACGGATACCGTTGCCCGGGGAAAAACGGTGAATTCCTACACGATTCCCGATAATAAGGATGCTTCCGGGCTCTATACCTGTATGATGACGACCGATTGCGGACGGATGCGCTATGACTACAGTTGCTGGGTACGTATCAATACTCCGGCTTCGATTGTAACCGATTTGGCGGCTACTGCCGGTAAGATGTGTGAAGGAAGTTTGTATACGCCTTCCATTACGGCGACAGGTAGTGATCTGCAATTCCGCTGGATACTGTGCCATAAAGACGGGACAGTGGATACCGTGGCGCGGGGGATCGGCTACGAATGGGAAGATACCCATATGTTGTCGTTGGTAACGGAAGAGCGGTATGCCGGAGATACCTTGAAGTGTATCGTGTATAACAATTGCGGCTTGGATGAGTCCACTCCGGTGATCCTGGAGATCGAAGGACGGCACAACATAGATGTGGAACCGGAAACGTGGGTATGTTATGATTCCCTGGCGACGGTACATGTCAAATTAATGGACGGACACGGTGCTCCTTATGTATCCGGCGCCTGGAGTTATGAGCTTTGCCGGGAGGATTACAACCCGATCGACCGGGATGTTGAGGCCGGTAGGGCTGTGGATACCGTTACCCGTTTGCAGCCCGGAAACTATGCTGTGAAGAACCTGACGGACGGCGTATGTGATTACAAAGACCAGGAAATGGCCGTCTTTACGATAAGCGAACGGACGAAGGCTACGGCTCAGATGTCTTTGCCGAACGGGAAACGGGACACAACCTTGTGTGCCCAGGCCGACTTGCCGATTTATGTGAAGATAGCCGGAGGCACCGGACCGTTTGAAGTAACCATCTGGCAGAAAAAGACCGGAGAGGCGAATTGGTCGGTGTTCAACGAATGGATCAATGTCAATCCGTTCTATATAGAGGCTGCCGAAGCACATGCCGGCTATGTATACAATATTCCGGTGGTAAATCCGGCCCGCTTTATGGTAACGGTCCGCGACCTGAACGGTGGCGACGGAATAGACGGGGCTTGCGAGGTATTTATCGACTCCGGAACGGAGATCATCGATGTAAATATCGTACCCAAATCGAATGTGAACTGGGGCATGCCGGTCGGACGTACCGATTACGGAGAGTGTGAGTTACCGATTAACCTGAACACCATTCTCAATCCCTCGGTGGCCAACGGTATATACCATATTACCAAGTTGCAACCCGGAGGAAGTGAGGATATTACTTTTGACCGTAATTGGAACTCTCCGTTTATTTTACAGACGGACGGTCCGGGGCGTTATCAGGTAACTTATTCTACGGGAGGCATCTGTGATGAGGTAACCAATTCGAAAATTATCTTTGTGATCGATTCGTTGCCGAAGGCTCATTTTATACCGAAAGATACGATTATCTGTACGGGAAATATGCCGCCGAGGGTGTATGTTGAAATGCGGGGAGCAGAACCGATGGATTATATCCGTGTGGAATCGAGCCGTCTGAGACGGGACGGAACGGTAGAGCCGTTTACGCGGCCGGGTTGGGAAGCCGGTACTCCGGTGGGGACAACCATCAGTTATCCGAGACAGGAAGTACCGTTCTACATCGTCAATACCGATTCGATCGTGCGCTATGTGCTGAAGGAACTGAAAGACCGTCACGGATGTGCTATGGCTGCGGGACCGGAAATTTCGACCTCGCTGACAATTGCCCAATTGCCGCGGGTGACCGTGGAAGGTTCCAACCAGGCATATGACAACGGCTTCTGGAATTCCGTATTGCAGGAATACAGTATAGCGACGGGAGATAGCGTGCGCTTCCGCATCCGGATGACGTCCGGAACGGCACCCTGGACCTTGACGGTGACTTACGGCAATTCCTATCCGATTATGGACGGGGAGGTGACGACCTATACCGTGTATGCCAAGGATACTATTTTAATCGAGAAACGGGATGGACATTATTTGTTCAATTGTGAAGACGCTCACGGTTGTAGTCTGAACAACTTAGGGACGACACACCGGCAAATCAGTATCGAACCCGACGGCTACTTTAAGCTGGAAGGAGTGTTGTTGGGAGGTGCGGTCGATCCGACGCTGCGCGGACAATCTGTCAATGGAAGTCAATTGATGTTGACGGGGGTTATGAAATCAGATTTGATGACCTACGGATTATTGCCGACTACCGATCTGGAACCGATGGCCCTGGCGAAGAGTGCCGATTTTATCGATTGGATTTATGTGGAAGCCCGTACGCAGGATGTACTGGGTAAGTGGACAGTCGTGGCCCGGGATAGCTGTATCCTGTTGAAAAACGGTAAGGCGCTTGGCAGAGACGGTTCCAACGTTTTGAAACTACCCAAAACGGGAACGCATGGGAAGACTTTCTACATTGCCGTATTGCACCGGAATCATTTGCCGGTGATGACGGCGAATCCGATACAGTTGGGAGCCAGTCCGACGGCGCCGCAAACGGTGACCTTCTGGTACAAAGAGAATTTCTGGACCCGGGATAACGATTTGGAAAAACACGCCTGGAAAGGGATTGTGTTGCTTAACGGCGGTATAGATATCTGGGCGATGGCACCGGCTTACCTGAACATCAATCAAAAGGCCTTGCTGGTAAGTATGTCGAATCCGAATGCCTCCTTCTTCAATGCAGGAGCTCCCGGTTATAGTATTTTCGATGTGAATTTCGACGGTATTGTCGATTTCCCCGGCTATATTTCAGACTGGAGCCAGATTAACAGCTACGGCAGCAGTGAAGATGCCTGGTTGTTGTTGTTGAACCGGGATAAGTTTTCGGAAATAGAACTCGAACCTTAAACGAAGGACGGCAGGTATGAACATAAAGTATAAATTATTGCCTTAAATGTGAGTTTGAATTTACAATTTGAAGTTATGGTGCTGACCTGTCTCTTATACACATCTCCGAGCCCACGAGACTCCTGAGCATCTCG
>ENA-UAMP01000340-UAMP01000340.1-human-gut-metagenome-genome-assembly--contig:-NODE-340-length-24418-cov-6.642491_pt1 | contig 24418 bp, 7 predicted proteins | sample MGYA00243285_ERZ654501 | MGnify/ENA primary metagenome ERZ654501 (study PRJEB26926, sample SAMN06164850) | human gut metagenome | biome: ENVO:00009003; feature: ENVO:2100002; material: ENVO:00002003...
TTTAAGGGGCGATCCCGATAGGGGAGCGGCCCTTTTCGCCTGCCCTGAAAAAATTCCGCATGAGAAAAAACAAAATCGGATTAAACCTGAAAAAAATTTTGCTGCAAGGATTGTTTTAGGGAAAAAATATGTAACGGTTGATGTTTAAGCTAATCGAGCAGGCTAATGAAATTATTTTACAATTATTATTGGACAATTGTACAAATACATTTGAGTATGTTTGAAAAAATTTTGGTGTAGAATATGCACGGACTTTAACTTGATTTTGATTGATTATAATTGTTTATGCTTCGGAGAGTTTGGGCAGGGCTATGCCAAATCTCTATTGGGCTTCTGATTCCAAACGCCTGTCTGCTGCTTTAAAGCGCAAACAGGCGTTTGCTTTTTTTGTTTATACTTTTTGACATTGCGAAAATATTTGTTTTTAAATTTTTTTCAAATTTATGAGTGTGTTGAAAAAAGCAAAAACCATGCTGTATGGAATAATAGATTTTCCGCTTTGATTTGAGTGACGGCGTTTTTTCGGCGCGCAAGCATTGCAAGCCTTGAAGGCTGCACGGTACGGGAGTGGGTGTCAAATATCGCTTAATTGACGGTTGGAAAAGCGTTCAATCGTCTCTGTTTTCAAGTCCAAGCAAATATCCCGCCTTGACGTTGAAGGCGAGCGCAAGGTTTTTGAGATACGTTGCTTTGGGCTCGTTTTGACCTTTTTCCCAAAAATCGATTGCTTTTTGAGTTACGCCTACTCTTTGCGCGAGCGCCTTTTGCGAAAGAAAATTTTCTTCTCTGAGTTCTTTAATCCTGCTGCTTAAAATTTCCATCCCGAATATTTTAGTAGAAACCTACTTGAAAAGTCTTGACAAAGTAGAATTCTACTATTATTATAAGTTTATCTTGATTTTTTCATAGACTGAGAATAATCGACAAAATCATGAATAATACCCGAATAAATGATTAAGTCATTTATTGCATATAAGTCATAATATATTAAAACGGCATGTTTTTTTATGTTGAAATGTCGCAGTTTGACACCGTGTGAAATTCCGACGAAAGCGGCTCCTATTGATGTAAATCAAACGCGGAAAGCGTTTTAAATATCGAGGAGGTAAATCCTATGGCTAAAAAGAAACGGTTTTTGTTGCTGCTACTCGTTTGCGTGGCGGCGGCTGTGCTGCTCGCGCTGGGCGGCTGCAAGCCGAAACCTATCGAGGAAGGTCCGGAAACGGGCGTTTACTATTGTGACGCCGACGGAGAGGAGTATCAAATTGTCTTAAACAGCGGCAGCAGATTTTCCTTCGTTGTAAAAGGGGACAACAAGTCGGGAACATACGTTCTTGAAAACGGAGTTCTTACCCTGACTTTTCTCAAAGAGGAAGACGGGCAGCTCGCCGCGTCATATTCCGACGGCGGGATTGAGCTGACGTACAAAGGGGAGCGGCTTGTATTTCTGCCCAAAATTACCTATACGGTGACCTTCGACACCGACGGAGGAAGCGCGGTGCAATCGGTCTCCGTGGTAAACGGAAGGACTGTTGACAGACCTGTCGCGGAGCCGCAAAAGACGGATTGTGTTTTTGTCGGTTGGTATAGCGACAAAAACTTTACCCGACCTTATGATTTCGGTTCCGCAATTGTCTGCAACACAACCGTTTACGCAAGATTTGCCGCGGTAGTTCACGGACAGTCGGAGTACGCCGTGACTTTTGATTTGAATTACGACGGCGGCAAGCCGAGCGAAGCGGAGACTGTCGGCGGCAAGCTGCTTGAAGTTCCGTCGCCCGAGCGCGAGGGATAATATTCAAGGGCTGGTGGATAAGTATGTACGAGGACAGAGACAGACTGTCCTATATGTACGCGGACGGAATGGTTTTTTGCGAGGACACCACGCTTTTCGCCCTCTGGCAGGAAAAGGGAAGTGCGGCTTTGCCTTTGGTTTACGTCAGCGCAGAGGGTGTTTCCTGGGACGGCGCGGGCACGGCGGTCAGGCTTAAAGTAGTCAACCCGCTGGGCGCAGTCATTGTCGACGAAACTATCGGCGCGACGGCGGGCAGCTCCAAAAAGCTGGATTTTGCCAACGGCATTGCAGGCGACTATGAAATCACGCTCACCGCGGGCGACGTCACGGTTTCAAGATACTACAAAAACAAGGCGCTCAACAGAGTGTCCGATTTTTCCGTTGCGGACAACGGATTGCTTGTTTGGCGTCCCGTGCCCAATGCGACGAGATATTTCATCGACGTCGTGTGCGGCGACGAAAATCACGTTCACACTCATTTTGACAACGGCGCTTCCGTATATTTCGATTTTTCAAACTGCAAAATGCTTCCCGAAGGCATTGAGTTTGTTGTTACCGCTACTGCGGAGGGCTATGCTTCGTCCGTTTCGAGAGCGTTTGTCTATCTGCGCAAGCTGCCCGTCGTAAGCGGTCTGCATCTCGACACGGAGAGCGACCTCTTGGTGTGGGACGCGCTTGACGACGCTTCGGATTATATCGTGTCGGTAAACGGAGGCGCGCCCGTATCCACGGGAGGCAGAAACAGTTTCAGCCTCAAAGAATATTCCGGCGAAATTTCCGTCGCCGTGCGCGCGTATACGCCGGGTTTCGTTCCTTCGGACGAGGCGACGTTTGTCTTTGAAAAAAATCAGCTTGCCACTCCGTCGGGTATTGTCGTATCCGCCGACAGGATAAGCTGGAACGACGTTGCCGACGCTACGTCGTACATAGTGAGCATCGACGGCAAAAACTTCGAGACTGACGAGACCTGCCTGCCGTTTTCGGACACCGACGTTGCATGGTCGAAGGGCGGATATTATTCCCTCAAAATCAAGGCTGCGGGAGAATCCGAATCCAAGTGGAGCGACGAAACGGTTTTCGGCTGGCAGACGCAAGCTACAAACCTGCGCTATTTCAGAAACGTAATTTCCTGGGACTATGTCGCGGGCGTTTCCTCCTATGAAGTGAGGATAAACGGCGGTTCCGCTTTCGGTGTTGCGGGCGGAGTCAACTTCGCCGAGATAAAACTGACCAAAGCGGGCGAAAACCTGATAGAGGTCAGATGCGCGGACGAAAACACCGAGGACGAAAGCGAGCCGGTTTGGACTTCTCTCAAGGTGTGGGCGCATACGTTGAGCTTGAACGCTATGGGAGGCGAAGCGGTCGCCCCGCTTTATCTGGCGGTGGGCGACAAAGTGGAGCTTGCCGAAACAAGCAAAACTGGCTATGACTTCGGCGGCTGGTACAACAAAGAGGGCGGCGCGGCGGCAAACGGCGCGGAGTTTTCCGAAGAATATTTCCCGTTCAACGCCGACGTTGTTCTCTATGCAAACTGGGTTGCCCACGTTTATACGATAACTCTCGACTGCGGCGAGTTCGGCACGGTAGACGGACAGCGCACGCTTACCGCCGAGGTGGCTTACGGCAGCGATTTCGTTCTGCCCGTGCCCGACGTAAATTACGAAATAAAGGTGTTTACGTATTGGTGCGCGAGCGCCGACGGCTACGGCGTCGCTTACACTGACTCCGAAGGCCGCAGCAGGATAAAATGGTCCCACACCTCGGAAGACATCGTTCTTTACGCTTATTACGTCGACGCAATCGATTACGTCAGAGACGGCGACGGTTACGCCGTCAAGGCGGGACCGAGAATCTCGCAGGTTACCCATCTTATTATCCCCGCGACGTACACTCCCGTGCCGACGGACGAAAATCCCAATCCCGAAACGCTAAAAGTGGTTTCTATTCAGGACTATGCGTTTCTCAACTGCACCAAGCTTGTGAGCGTAAGCATTCCCAACACGGTAAGGACAATTTCTTTGACCGCGTTTGACGGATGCAGATATATCGAGCGTTATGAAGTGCGTGAAATCGAGGGGGAAATCGACCCAGTTTACTTCGCGCAGGAGGGCACGCTTCTTTACAGAAACATCGTCATGCAGGGAGAGGTGGAAATAGCTCTCGTGCCCGCGACGTTTACCGGAAGCTACCGCATACCCGACGCGGTGACAAAAATAACGCAGAACGCTTTTGCCAAAACCAAGCTGGAAGAAATCATCGTTCCCGCTTCCGTCAAGACGGTTGCCCGCGCATCGTTTTCAAACAGCACGACGCTTAAATCCATTGTTTTCGAGCAGTCGATAACGGAGGAAATTCCGCTTACCATGAGCGACGGAGCAATCGTTTCCTGCACCGCGCTTGTAAATCTCACGCTGCCCGCAAGACTTAAAAAGTTTGAAAAGGCAGAGCACGAGATTTTTTCGCTGTTCGGAAAACTTGAAAATATAAACATCGTCGGCTCCTTCGACAACGCAGCCTATTCGTCAATCGACGGAGTGCTGTTCAACGCGGCAAAGGACACCCTGCTTTATTATCCCGCCGCGCACAACAAGGACAGCGGCGTTTACACGCTGCCGACGGCGGCGCTCAACATTGCCGAAAGGGCGTTTTATACCAACCCGTCTTCAACCAAAATCAAGAGTACGGTCAAAGAGGTGTATTTACACGCCAACGTCCGCACGATAGGGGCGGAAGCGTTTGCGGAGTGCGACAGTCTGACAAAGGTTGTTTTTGTCGCGAGCGAGCGCCCCGCAGGCACAATGGTTATCGGCAGAAGGGCTTTCGCCGATTGTTCCAAGCTTGCCGAGCTGGTTTTTGAAGAAAGCGGGACAATGACAAGAGTTACGGAAACGACGGAACAAGGAGAAAAGGTCAGCTTTAAATTCGAATATACCAAAAGCTGCGGCGTTGCCCAAATCGGCGAGGAGGCGTTTGAGGGTTGCTCTTTGCAATCTCTGCTGCTGCCGTCCACGCTCACGGCGATAGGCAAAAACGCCTTTGCCGACAACTCGAAACTTAACGACATAGATTTAAGCCACGTGCGTTCAGACCTGCAATTCGGCGAATACGTGTTCAGAAACTGCCGTATGCTGGAAAGCGTGGAAATCCCCGACAATGTGGGGTATATACCCTTCAATTCGGTGTTTTACAACTGCACCAAGCTTAAAAGCTTTGTTGTAAGCCCCGACAATCCAAACTATTACGCGGACGAACAGGGGGTGCTTTACAACGCCGACGTGACCGAAATCGCTTATTATCCCGAAGGACTGACGGGCGACTACGTTATACCTGATACTATCAAGGTTATCGGCGGCGGCGTGTTTATCGGCAAAGCCAATATGGTTAAAATTACCATACCCGCAAGCGTTGTCAACATAGGCAACGGCGCGTTTGAAAGCTGCGTCAATCTTTCGGAGGTGTTGTTCGTTGAGGGAGAGGAGCTTCTCACCATAGGCGACAAGGCGTTTTACCGCTGTACGGCGTTAAAGAGCATCAAATTGCCCGAGCGTACGCTGTCATTGGGCGAAAACTGCTTCGACGGAAGCGGCCTGTCCGATATAGATTTCGGCGGAGTCCGCACAATAGCGGCAAACGCTTTCGGCAACACCAAGAGCTTGTCCGTCCTCACAATACCCGCGTCGGTGACGGAAATAGGCAAATACGCCTTCCGCAGCTCTGCAATTTCCGAAATCAAATTCGCTCCGAGGGCGACGGGGAAGGAAGAAACGCCTTTTGAACCTCTCAAATTGGGCGAAAGCGTATTCACATACTGCGCGTCGCTCAAAAAAGCGACTTTTCCCGACGGACTGACGAGCATACCAGACTCCACGTTCTACAACTGCGCCGCGCTCACTTATGTTTACGTACCCAAAACCGTTGCCAACGGCGACGACGTGGTTGCGGGGGTAAGCGGCTTTGCGCGCGCAATCGGTCCGCGTGCCTTCTATCACTGCGAAAGCCTTGCCGAAATCGAGTTCGGGCTTGGCGGCACGGGCGACCTTTCCTTTGCGGAAAGAGCTTTCTGGGGCTGCACGTCGCTCAAAACTCTCAATCTGCCCAACAGACTGCGCGGAGTGGAAAACGACTACGACGCTTTTCAGTTCGGGCTTAAACTCGCGGGAGGTTTAAGCAATCCCAACGCCGTCATGTGTTTCAGCGAATACGACGGACGCGACTGCGCCGCAGTCGAAAGCATAAACGTGGAGGAGGGAGGTCTTTACTTCTCCTCTTACGACGGAGCGCTGTATACGGCAGGCAGAAAGATGCTTGTGTTCTGCCCGCAGCAAAAGTCCGGCACGATAACAATCGCCAAAGAAGCGGAGACTTTCAGAGTCGGCTGCTTCTGGAACTGTCAGATTCTCTCCGCAATAGAGTTCGAGGAGGGAGGAACGGCGGATTTCGAGTTGCCGTCGGTAAGCGGCAGCTTCACCTATACGACGGACGCGCTGTTCTACAATTGCTACAAGCTGTCCTCCATAGCTTTCCCCGCGCGTCTCGTTAAAATAGGCGACAACGCGCTTTATTGGGGCGAGGCGATTGCGGGACGCTCGAACCACAACATTTCCGTCGTGACGTTTGCACCGGACTGCCGACTGAACGAAATAGGAAAAAGCGCGTTCAAAAACTGCAAAATTACGGAAATAGAGCTGCCCGCAAGCGTTGCGAAATTAGGCTCAAAGCCCTTTGAGGGGTGCAGCATAGCGCGGCTTGTGGTGCCCGACAGCCTTGCGTCGGACGGTTTTACCGACCTTGTGGCGGGCATATCGGGGCTCAAAAGCATCGAGTGCCGTTCTACCTGCAAAAACTTCACGACAATTGACGGAGCGCTTTTCTCGAAAGACGGAACGGAGCTGGTTTTCTGCCCCGCCGACAAAGTCGCGGAGGTTTACACCGTGCCTGCCGAGGTGCGGAAGATAGGCGATTACAGCTTCAAGGACAATGTAGGCGTCAAATCCGTCGTGTTTGCCGACGCGGACAAAGATTTGGAAATCGGTCAGTACGCTTTCCAAAATTCGTCAATAGAGTCCGTGACTCTGCCCGACAGACTTGTTTCGATTGCGCTGTACGCGTTTTCGGGCTGCGCGTCTCTCAAAACCGTGACTTTCGGAGACTCGTGCAAATTGTCGACGATAGGAGACAGGGCGTTTGAAAAGTGCGCGTCTCTCACGGAAATATCGCTTCCCGACCTGACGACAAGCATAGGCGCTTATGCGTTTGCCGAGTGCTCGTCGCTTAAAAACGTCAATTTCAGCGAAAACAGCCAGCTAATCAACATCGGTCAAAACGCGTTCAGAAGCTGTGCGGCTCTTGTCGAATTTACCGCGCCCAAGACGCTGGTAAACCTCGGCAAGCCTTCGACGACGGACACGGTGCTCGTGACCACGTCGTCCTACACGTTCTACAACTGCAAGTCGCTTAAAAAAGCGGATTTGTCCTCCTGCGCTGTTGAAAACATTGCGATGTATACTTTTGAATCGTGCGACGCGCTTGAAACGGTTTTGCTGCCGCAGGGGCTCAAAGGCATAGGACAGTATGCGTTCAGAAATTGCGTCAAACTCAGCGAAATATCGTTGCCCGAAGGGCTTGTTACGTTGAACGCTCAGGCATTTTCGGGGTGCGGTCAGTATTTTGAAAAGACGGGACTCAAAACGGGACTTAAATCGATAACCGTTCCGTCTACGGTGACGACGATAGGAAAATCCGTCTTTGAAAATTGCGCCGCTCTCGAAGAAGCAACGGTAAAGAGCACGAATGTCGGCGAAAATATGTTTTTAGGGTGCGTCTCCCTCAAAAAAGTAACCATAGGAGCGGAGACGGAAAGCATAAAGGCTCTTGCATTTTCCGGCTGCAAATCTCTTGCCGAGGTCAATATGCAAAGCAATGTGCTTGCCGAGATAGGAAAGGGCGCTTTTCAGAACACGGCGATTACTCAATTTACCGTTCCCGATACGGTAGACACGCTCGGAGCGGGCTCGGCGTCCTCAACGGGCGCAAAGGACGGCATTTTTTACGGGTGCAGTCAGCTTGCAACCGTCACAATCGGAATAAACGTCGAGACAATTCCCGACTGTATGTTTGCCGACTGCGAGTCGCTTTCGTCCGTAGTGTTCAAGGAAAACGGCAAGGTTAAAATGATTGGCAGAATGGCGTTTTTCAACTGCCGTTCTCTCAAAGAGATTGTTCTGCCGTCAACGCTCACTCAGCTGGGCTACACGGGCGCGTCTTACACGTCGTCGACTACTTATGTCAGTACATTCGAGGGCTGCGAGTCGCTGCTGTCAATCAGTCTGCCCGAGGGCGTCACAAAAATAGGACAGGGACTGTTCAAAAACTGCACGTCGCTGGAAAAGGTGACATTTGCAGCCAATACGCTCGGTTTTATCGCATCCAATGCGTTTTTCGGCTGTTCGTCGCTTGAAGAGTTTGTTTTCCCCGCCAATGTGGAGTCAAATTTCACTTTGGGCGCAAGCGCGTTTTCGGGTTGTTCGTCGCTTGAAAGCATTACCCTGCCCGACAACGTCAAGACAATACCCGACAACGCGTTTCTCGACTGCGTTTCCCTTGAAACGGTGCTTATGCGTTCCGATGCGGCGGGCACGGTGGGAGCAAGCGCGTTTGCAGGCTGCGTCAAACTTAAAAACGTGACGCTTTCCGACGGAATCACCCAAATCAAGCAAAAAGCTTTCCTGAACTGCGCCGCGCTTGAACAAATAACTCTGCCGCAAAGCCTGATTAAGCTTGGCAACGGCTCGACGACAAGCAACGCCGGTTACGGCAACGTATTTGAAAACTGCGTTTCCTTAAAGGAGATAACGCTGCCCGAAGGCGTCAGCATAATAGACGTCGCCACCTTCAAAAACTGCGAGTCGCTTGCAAAAGTGACGGTAAGCGGCGCTCTTACTCTGATAAGGGAGGACGCCTTCGAGGGGTGCGGCAACGTCAAATTTTGTGTCGCGGACGGCAACGTCAAAACCGAGATAGAGGACAACGCCATATATGCCGAATATACCGACTCCTTCTATTTACTGAACGACAAAGGTACAGGCACGACTTCCAAAAAGATTACCGGCACGGCTCTCGTGCATTATTTCGGCAAAGAGACGACGCTGACGGTAAGGGACGGCACGGAAATCGTCGCAAGGGCTGCGTTGAGGAACAATTCCGTTGTTGAGGAAGTGGTTTTGCCCGCGTCGGTGAAGTATATCGACGACTTTGCGTTTGCCGGCTCCGCCGTCGGAAAAATCAATCTCGAAAACGTGGATTATATCGACGGAAACGCTTTTGAGGGGTGCGCGCAGCTGAATTCCGTGACGCTCACTGCGGAGGTTGTTTACTCCAAAGCGTTCCTCAACTGCACGGGGCTTGAAGAAATCAAGCTTGACGGCACAAAATTTATCAATATGTATGTATTTCAGGGGTGCACATCCCTTAAACACGTGACCGTGCCTGCAAGCGTAATAGCTTTGAAAAACGAAGCATTCAGGGACTGCACCGCACTTGAAACGGCGGAAGTAAATGTGGGAAATCTAAACGGAACGGTGTCAAGCAGCGGTACGGCGGGGAACGGTTGGTTCAAAGGCTGTACGTCCCTTAAAACGGTGACGTTTGCCGACGGATTGCTGAGACTTGAAAATTATCTGTTCGAGGGCTGCACTTCCTTGACGACAATCAAATTGCCTGCGACGTTGCAGCGTCTTTCGGCGGGCTACGGCGCGTTCAAAAACTGCACCTCTCTTGTAAGTCTTACAATCCCCGCAGGTGTGACGGCAATAGAAAACAACGAATTTGTCGGCTGCGCCTCACTCAAAGAAATCATTTTCGAGGGCAGCGTAACAAAGATTGGAAACGCTTCGTTCGACGGCTGCGCCGCGCTGGACACAATCGACCTGTCGCAGGTGAGCTCCGTCGGCAACAATGCGTTCAGGGGCTGCGCCGCGCTGGAATACGTCAATCTGCCGCAGGCGGCGACGCTCGGCGCAAACAGCTTTGAAGGCTGCTCGGCTTTGAAGGAAGCGAGCATTCCCAAAGTGGCGAAAATAAGCGACTATGCGTTTATGAACTGCGTCAACCTCGTCACCGTGTCTGCGGCTGCCGCAACGGAAGCAGGGGACTTTGCCTTCTTTGGCTGCGCTTCGCTCGAAAGCATAAGCCTGCCCGAATTGAAAACTTTGGGCAAAAGCGCGTTTGCGGGCTGCTCGTCCCTCAAAGAATTTGTCGCACCCAACCTGAGCTCAATAGGAGATTACGCTTTTTGCGAGGTTTCAGAGTCGGAGGACGGAACGAGCGTTTACAACGGCTGTCCGTTGACGGGCTTGGATTTGACAAACGTCACGTCCGTCGGCAAATATGCACTTGCCGGTTTGACTCAAATAAAGGAGCTTGTCATACCGTCGGGCGCAATGAGCGTGGGCGAAGGCGCGTTTGCCGGCTGGACGGAGGAGCAGGTGATTCGCATTGACATGTCGGAGGAGGACTGCGACTGGACGGAGGGTTGGAACAGAGATATGAAAGCAACGATTTACTGGAAATCTGCCGAAACGGAGGCAGAGGCTTAAAGGGGAAAGGCGGGGCGGACTGCTTGCTTGCCCGTTCCGCCTAAGCCGCTTGCTACGGGCGGCTTGACTTGAAATAAAGGAGATAAAAAAATGTCGGTAAAAAATTTATTGTCCGAATATCGCAAAAGATTATCCAAAGAAGCATGGTTGAAATCGATTGTCTGGGGCGCGGTTTTTGCGTTTGGCGCAAACGCCGTCGCCGCGCTTGCGACCTGGTGTCTGGGAGTAAAGAGTTTGAAACTCGTTTTGTGCGTGTCCCTCGGCGTTTTCGTCGCGGTTTGGGCGGCTTCGTCGGCTTTGCTGTATTTTCTTAAATTCCGCCCCACGTTTAAGGACGTCGCGCGGCGCGTAGACGGGCTGGGACTTGAAGAAAGAGTTATCACCATGACGGAATATGAGAAAAAGGAGGACTTTTTCGCCAAAAAGCAAAGACAGGACGCTGCGGCAAAGCTTAAAAGCGTAAAATCGGGAAGCTTAAAAATAGTCGTATCCGCGGCAAGCATAATCGTTGCCTGCGTGATGCTGTTGACTGCCGGAGCCGCGACCACTGCGAGCGCGCTCAGCGCAAAGGGCATTATCAAAGATTTGCCCGGCATAGTGGAGCCTATTTTCAATCCCGAGGTTTTTTATACGATTATTTACGAAGTCGAGGGAGAGGGAGAAATCGAGGGCAACGCGGATCAGCTTGTGCTAAAAGGCGGAGACGCGGAGCCTGTGCTGGCTGTTGCCGAAGACGGTTGGGCTTTTCTGTGCTGGTCGGACGGCAGCGAGGAGCCTTACAGACATGACAAGGAGGTAATGCCCGACGGAGAGTTTTCCGAGGTGGACGAGGACGGCAACGTAATAATAACCTATTTTGCCGTGTTCACGGAGCTTGAAGAGTCCGAGCAGGACGGCAACGGCGGCGAAGGAGACGAGCAACAGCAGGAGCAGGATCAGGCTCAGGACCAACCCTCCGACGGCGAGGAGCAGGAGCAAGAGCAGCAGCAAACGGACGGCGACGGCGAAAGCAAAGACGGCGACGGCAAGGGCGGAGAGTATCAGGACTCCAACAAGGTCATAGACGGCGACCAGTACTACGGCGACAGATTGGAAGAATATCTGGCGTTGGCAGAGGAAATTCTGGAAAACGACGGCGAAATACCCGACGATTTGAGAGAATTTATCGAGTCGTACTACGGAACAATCGAATAAAAGAGGGCTGCTTCTCATTAAGATTGAAAGATTCTTGCGGCGGGGAGCGCGAAACGCTCCCCGCTTTACGCGGAAAAAAGCTGAGACTTTGAAAATAAAAACGGACAAGGTGAGACATTATGGATTTATTGGTTCCAATAGGCTTGCTGGGCTTAATCGGGCTGTTGATTTTGTTGATTATTTACATATTGAAGCCCAATTATCAGCAGAAATTTGTTTCAAGCACTTATATATGGAAATTAAGCCTTAAATACAGAAAGAAAAAAATCCCGATAAACAAGCTGAGAAATCTGCTTATTCTGCTTTGTCAGGTGCTGATTTGCATAGCCGCCGCTTTGATTTTGTCAAAGCCCGCGGTCGTTGCCGAGACAAGCGTCGGACAGAACGAAAAAATAATAATCGTGGACGCTTCCGCGAGCATGCTCGCTTCCTGCGAGAGCTCCGACGACACGCGCTTTGACAGGGCGTTGAAAAAAACGCGCGAAATCGCGGACGAAACCTTAAAAGACAACGGAACGGTAACCGTTATTCTTGCGGGAGAAAAAGCGTCGTACGTGGTTAGGCGCGCGGGCGCGGGAGAGCTGTCGGAAATAGACGCATACATAAACGGAATGCAGTGTTCTCTGTGCGAGGGAGACGTGGACGGAGCCATGCTTTTGGCGGAGGAAACGCTGCGCTACAACGCCGATTCCGAAATTCTGCTTTTGACGGGCACGACCTACGTCAACGACGCCGAAAACGTGACAATCGTGGACGTTTCCGACCGATACGAGTGGAACGTAGCCGTGCTGAGCGCGTCGGCGAGACTCGAAGACAACTTTTATACCTTTGAAATAGAGGTTGCGTGTTACGGCTTGGACAAGGCTTTCGAGGTGTTCTGCGAGGTGGGCAACGTAAACGGAAAGGGAGAAAAAATAACTCTCCCCGTGCAGACGGTAAACGGACTGGACGGCATTCCGACCAAAATAGTTTACACCTCCGCCGCGCGCAATCTCGGACAGGACGTGATTCCCGTGCTTCTCACCGAAAACGAAAGAATTTACTCTTTCGACGAGGCGTATATACATATTGACGAAGCGGATTCGCTTTTGCTGGACAACGAGTTTTTCATTTACGGCGGATTAAGGCCGACGGTAAAGATTCAGTATTACAGCACGGCGTCAAACGTCTTTTTCGGCGGCGTGTTGAGGACGCTCAAGGAAAAGACTTTCGGCAGCTGGAATATAGAAATAACCGAGGTCAAGGGCAAGGATACGCCTGCAACCGAGGGATTTGATTTTTACATATTCGAGCACACCGTGCCCAAAGTTCTGCCAAAGGACGGAATAATTTTTTTGGTCAATCCCGACAGCTCGGCGGACGCGGGCTTCTCGATTGTGAGAAGAAACGTGCAGGTGACCGATTACGACGGAGACGGCGCGTCTCTTGCTATCGGAGACGGCGAGCATCCTCTGGTGCGCTATATGGACGTCGAGGGAATAAAGGTAACCCAATATTCGCAGGTGGACGAAGCAAGTCTGGAAAGATACGACGTGCTGATGTATTACGAGGGCAATCCCGTGTTCTTTGCAAGAAACGAAGCCGATTCAAAAATCGCCGTGATGACTTTCAGTCTCAATATGTCCACTTTGGCGCTCAGCGTGTATTATCCCATTCTCATTTACAATATGTTCAATTATTACCTGCCGTCTACCTTGACGGAGGATTTGTGCGACGTTTACGACACGATAGAGGTAAACGCGAGGGGCAGAGATTTGATTGTTACCGCCCCTGACGGCACGGAGCTGCTCTTCGGGGAGTTTCCCGCAAAGCTGTACGTAGAAAGCTTCGGAACCTACACCCTGCGTCAACAGCTCATTTCGGGAGAAATCGTGGAAGAAAAATTTTACGCCAAGGTTGCCGCGTCGCAAAGCGACATAACGCGGGAGGACGTTTTGAGCGTTCCCTTTGCCGCAAACGCCGCGCAGGAAATCATAGAGGATTTGCTTGTCTGGTTTGCCGCGGCAATCGTCGCGCTTATGTTTTTGGAGTGGGCGCTGCACTCGATTGAAGGGCTGTGACCGTGGAGGCTGAAAAATGTTGAATTTACAAGTGAATTTTTCCTGCGCATGGCTGCTGCTGCTTATTGTGCCCGCCGTGCTTCTTACGCTTCTGCCTTACTTCAAGCTGTCGAAAAAATTCAGAAAAACAAGAAACAGAATTTCCTCCGTCGTGCTGCACCTGACTGCGCTTGTCCTGTGTATTTTCGTGCTGTCGGGCATGACATTCGATTACGAGGTGCACAACTCGGAAAACGAGCTTGTGCTGGTGGTGGACGCTTCTTACAGCACCGCCGAAGAAAAACAGGCGAAGGACGATTTCGTGCGCAGCGTCATAGAAATGACCAACACCGACGTTTACAGCCTCGGCATAGTCACCTTCGGCTTGAAGCCCGTGTGCGCGGTGCCTCTTACCGACGACTTGCGCAACGCTTTCAATCTGTATCAAAACTCCTTGCAGCCGGACGTCACTGCGACGGACATTTCGTCGGCGTTGGTTTTTGCAAGGGATATGCTTACCCATCCCGAATCCGCAAAGATAGTGCTTTTGAGCGACGGCGTGGAAACGGACGGAAAAGCCTCATCCGTTGTCAAATCGATTGTTGCGGAGGGCACGCGCATAGACAGCGTTCTGTGCGGCTCCCTGTCGGGAGAGGACGAGGTTCAGGCGCTCTCGGTGGGGCTGCCGGACAGCAATATTTTGAGAGGCGAGCAGTTTGAAATTACTCTTTCCGTTGCAAGCTCGAGAAAAGGCGAAACGCCCGTCACGGTGACGTTGTTCGACAACGGTGAGGAGTGTCAAAGCGTGTCCGCTTCCGTCAGGGAGGGCGTGCAGGATATCGCAATTCCCCATTCGCTTGAAGAGGAGGGGCTGCACGCGCTGCGGTTCAGGGTAGACGCCGACGCAGATGCCGTTTCGCAAAACAACGAGCTTTATTCCTATATGTATCTAAATCTTTTCGACAAGGTGCTCATTGTGGAGAGCAGCGAGGGTATTTCCCAAGAGATTTGCGCGCTGTTGGAGGGCTATGAAGTGACGACGGTTCGTCCCGACGAAAGCAGCTTGCCCAAGACGCTTGACGAGCTGTGCGCCTTTGACGAGGTAATCCTCAACAACATAGCAAACTCAGACCTGCCCGAGGGCTTTGACGAGATACTCAACCGTTACGTTTACGAGGCTGGCGGCGGACTGTTCACCGTGGGCGGAAGCGAGGGCGGCGACTCCGAAAAGGCGCACGCCTACAACAGAGAGGATATGGCGGGCACGCTTTTGCAGCGTATGTTGCCCGTCGAGGCGATAGACTATACGCCGCCTCTCGGCATGATGATAGTCATAGACGTTTCGGGCAGTATGTCTTCGGGTACGGACGTCGGCACGGTTCAGAAAATCGACGCCGCAAAAAACGCGGCGGTCAGCATGGTCAGAGATTACACCTGTTTAAACGAAAGAGATTACTGCGGGGTTATGACTTTGAGCGACGACTATACCGAGGACGCATCGCTTTTGCCCATGACGCGTCAGGACGAAATCATAGAAGCCATTTACGGCGTGGAAAAGGGCGGCGGAACGCTGTTTACGCCGGCGGTCAATCATGCGGGCATGGCTTTGAGAGCCTTGTACACGAGCGGAAGAATCGAAAAAATGCACGTCGTCATGATAACCGACGGAGGGGCGGCGGACTATGAGGACTACGTAAGCAGAGTGGAGCATTTCAACAGTCTTGGAGTTACATATTCCTTTATCGCGATAAAGGCGACAAGCGCGTCTATGGAGCAGCTCAACGAAGCGGCAAAGGTTGGCGGCGGCAAAGCGTACAATGCGGACGCGACGGATTTGACGGGCGTGCTTAAAGACGACATACGCATACCCGAAATAAAAGAGGTGGAATTCAGGGAGTTTGTACCGAATATAAACCCCGATTCCTATTACGCGACAGTCATATCGCAGGAGGAAATGCCGGCGCTTTACGGCTTTTACGGAACAAAGAAAAAAGACGATGCGGAGCTGGTGCTTTCGGGAGAGTACAACGTGCCCGTTTATGCGCAGTGGAAATACGGCAACGGGACGGTTGGCAGCTTTATGTGCGACCTTGACGGCACTTGGTCGGCGGATTTTCTGAGTGCGGAAGGCAAGGGCTCGGAATTTCTGCTGAGCGTAATAAACAAGCTGTTTCCGACTGAGGACATTCGCCCGAAAAATCTCGACGTGGTTTTAAGAGAGGAAAACTATACCACTCAGTTAAGCATTTACCCCAAAATCGAGCTTAAAGAGGGGGAAAGCGTGGAGGTGTTGCTGGAAAACCTGACCTCCTCGGACGCGTCCGCGCAGCTTACCGCGCCTTTGGCGGAGGAAAAATACAGCCGCGCAACTTTGTTTGCCGCGGAGGCGGGCGTGTACAGAATAACGGTGCAGAAAAAAGGCGCCGACAACGCGCCTTCGGGCAATCCGTGCGTGGTCTACAAAACCTTTTCCTATTCGGAGGAATTTAATTTGCTTGCAAGCGACACGGACGGAGCCGAGGTGATGGAAGCAATTGCCGTATCGGGAAACGGCAAATACGAGCCTTTGTCGGAAAAGGACGCGGTAACGGTCTTTCAGGGGTTTAAGGAAACTCTGGAAAAAAGCTTCGACCCGCGCTTCCTGTTTATAATAACGGCTCTTTGCCTGTTCCTGCTTGACATAGCGGCAAGAAAATTCAAATGGAAATGGCCGCACGAGCTGATAAGAGAGCGCAGAGAAAAACTGCGGGACGCAAACGACTCTTCAAATCGAAACGAAGCGAGGAAAAAATGATGAAAAAACTTAGAGCGCCTTATCTTTTGATTTTGATTTTTTGTATGCTTGCGCTGGCGGGCTGTTCGGGAGGGCTTGGCAGACCGTCGGATTTGAAGGTAAACGAAACCGATTGGGTATTGTCCTGGTCTCCCGTCGAAAACGCAACGGCGTCCACGACATACATAGTGGAAATAGACGGCAGGGAATACGTAAGCAGCAAAACCTCTTATTCGCTCGAAGGACTCGAAGAGGGCAGCTACAAAATCAGAGTGAAAGCAACCGACGCGTTGGGACAGACGGGAGACTCCAAATGGTCGGACGCCTTTGTGTTTACCAAGCCTTACGAAAACGGGCTTGTCTACACGTTGACAAACGCCAACACCGAATACGAGGTTACCCGTGTGGGAAGCGCGAGAGGAGATATAGAAATAGGCGACGTTTATCGGGGCAAGCCTGTGACGAGCATAGCGGAAAAGGCGTTTTACTCGTCAAGCGGAGTCAAAAGCATAGTCGTCGGCAAAAACGTCAGGGAAATCGGAGACTACGCTTTCACCAACTGCTCCAATCTCCAATCCGTGACGCTGCCCGACGGGTTAAGCGAGCTTGGAGAGCACGCTTTTCAGGGCTGCCGCGCATTGCAGAGCATAAAATTGCCCGACAGTCTCAAAGAAGTGAAAAAGAGTTCTTTTCAGTATTGCAGAAACATGACGTCCGTCGATTTGGGCGGCGGTATCCTTTCTGTGGCGGCGTCTGCGTTTTCCGATTGCGACAAGCTTTCCGAGCTTAAGGTGCCGGACAGCGTGCGCACGCTGGGCGAAAAGTCCTTTTACGGCTGCGATCTGCTTGAAAGCGTGACGCTCGGCGCCGCAGTCGACAGCATAGGAGAGGGAGCGTTTGCCTCCTGCGTGTCTTTAAAAAGCTTTGCCTTAAACCAAAGACTGTCCGCTATCGGAGCAAACGCCTTCAACGGCTGCGTCAAGCTGGCTTGTTTCGAAACGCCCGACAGCGTCGTTTCAATCGGCGAACAGGCGTTTTTCGGGTGTCAGTCCCTGTCGGACGTGGTTATCGGCTCGGGCGTTAAGCAAATAGGGGCGTTGGCTTTCGATTCTACCGCTTTGAGTCAAAGCGCAAGCGGCATAGTTTACGCCGACGGGTGGGCTGTTTCTTGCAGCGCGACGCTTTCGGAGCTTAATCTTTTGGCGGGCACGCGCGGAATCGCCGACATGACATTTGCGGGGCGCGCAATCACGGAAGCCGTGATTCCCGATTCCGTCAGGTTTATCGGAGACTACGCCTTTTACAGATGCACAGAGCTTATGTCCCTTGACGCTGGGAACGGCGTGGAGCGCATAGGCAGATACGCTTTCGACGGCTGCAAGGTGCTGGGCAGGGGCTATTTTTCTCTCGGCAGCAGCCTTAAAAACATAGAAAGCTATGCTTTCGCGCGCTGCACCGATTTGGGCAACAAGGCGTATATGGGCGACGTCAGACTGCCTTCGTCGGTAGAATCCATAGGCACCTACGCCTTTTACAACACTGCGGCGTGGAATGCCGTAGACAGCGGATTGATTTACGTCGGCAACTGGGTAGTGGGCTTTAAGGACGGGCAGGAAAGCGTGAGCATAACCATAGCCGACGGAACGGTCGGTATATCCGATTACGCCTTTTACAAAAAGACGGGTTTAGGCGCGGTGACGGTGCCCGACAGCGTAAAATACATAGGCTACGGCGCGTTTTACGAGTGTTCGTCTCTTTCGAGGGTGTACATGGACGTATTGGCGAGCAATCTCCTTGAAATAAGCGACTACACCTTCTACAAATGTTCGAGCTTGAAGCAGGTAGACATTCCGCTCGAAGTGGAAAAAATCGGACGCTCCGCGTTTTACAAAAGCGGAGTTGTGGTGGCGAAAATTCCCGATTACGTGAAAGAAATCGGAGCGTATGCCTTTTACGGCTGCGGAAACCTCATCGAAGTGAGCTTCGGACAGTCCGCGCGGCTGGAAACGCTGTCGGACTATGCATTTGCAAACTGCGCGTCGCTCGGTTCGTTTTCCGTCCCGTCTTCCGTTTTCGACATAGGAGAAAAGGCGTTTTCCGGCTGTTCGTCGATTGTTTCGGTTGTGTTGGGCGAAAATCTGACCCGACTCGGAGAGGGCGCGTTTTACAATTGCGCTGCACTCGAAAGCATTGTTCTGCCCGACAGTCTCAAAGAAATCGGCGACAAAACCTTTTACAAATGCGCGTCGCTTGCTTCGGTGACAATGGGCAGCGTCGAAAGAATAGGCGAATATGCCTTTTACTCCTGCAATTTGCTTGAAAGCGTTGTTCTGCCCGCGTCGCTGCGCAGCTTGGGCAGCTACGCGTTCAGAAGCTGCGCGTCGCTTAAATCGGTTACACTCAGACAAAGCGTGGAAGAAATAGGCAGCCATGCGTTCAACGGCTGCAAATTTCTCACGCTTTACTGCGAGGGCGAAAATGCGGGAGGAAAGTGGAGCGCCCGCTGGAACTCGGGCTATCGTCCCGTAGTGTGGGGCTGCGATTTGTCCGAAAACGGCGATTACGTGCTGTCGTTTACGGTAGGCGAGTCGTCAATTGAAAACAAAACGGCAAGGAACGGATTTTCCGCACCTTACAGAGAGGGATACCGATTCGACTGCTGGACGGTAAGTACGGCGGAGGGACAAAAAACCTTTGCCGCGTCCCTTACGGCGGATTTGCCGCAGGGCGCGCTTGCGGTCGCGGTGTGGAAAACAGCCGCGACCGATTCGGAAAATAAAACGGATACTGCTGCGGAACAATCCGAAGCATAAAACCATACTATTCACTTTTCAGACGGAGGTAAGAAAAAATGAAAAGAAGGAGCAAATGTACGGCATTTTTGATTGTCGCATTGGCGTTGCTGCTTGCGTGCGCGCTGCTTGCGGGCTGCGAAAGCAAGGTAACGCTCAAATTGGTGACGTATGACGGCAATTTTACGGTGCTGGAAGGCAAAGCGGGAGAAATTGCGGATTTCCCCGCGGTTATGCGCGACGGATACGCGCTCGAAGGCTGGTATGAGGACGAAAACTTTGTCGGTCAGCCCGTCGGTCAGGCGGTGTTTGAAAAGGACAGGACGTATTACGCCAAATGGGTAAAGACGTATGCCGTCACCTTCGAGCTTGACGGCGGCGTTATGGAAACCGCTTCGGTTTTTCTGCCCGAGGGGAAAGAGCTTCTTGCCGCGCTGGACGGACTTGTACCCGTCAAGGGTGAGTACCGCTTCGGCGGCTGGTATATCAACGGCAGAGCGCTTGCGGAGTCGGACAAAATGCCTGCGGCGGACGTTGTGCTGACAGCCAAATACATGGCGGAGTACAAAATAAACGTATATTTGCAGGAGCTTAATCTTGCCGACTATGCTTTCGAGGAGGGCTATTCTTCGGGCTATGCCCTAATCGGAGAGGAGTTTTCTCCCGAGCTTTCGGTAAAAGGCTTTTCTTTGAGCGGCGGAGCGGAGCAGTCCCGCGTAATAGACTCCGATTCCTCCAAAAATGTTTTCGAGCTTAGATTTGACAGAAACAGCTACGGGCTTTGGTTTGTCTCCAATTATCCCGACGGCTCGGGACGGAACGAGGAGGAGCTTGCCTATACATATCTTTACGGGGAGGAAATAGATTTCCCTAAGTCCGTGCCCTTCGAGGCGGACGGTTACAGGTTTTTCGGCTGGGGCGCCTACACGAATTCGGACTTTGACGAGGCGATAGAGGAGGAAAATTTCGAGCTTGCGGAGGACACGGTGCTCTACGCAATCTGGAACAAGGGCTACACCGATATGTTTTCGGGAGAGGACGAAATTTTTCTCATGCGCGACGGCACGGGCAAAGCCGTTTTGTGCCGCGGCGGAGTGGATATTGAAGGCTCTTACAACGAAAAAAAGGATTGGTACCAATTTGAAAGCCCCACGACGGGGTATGTGCTTAACGCGCGGATAAACGACAACGGAACCTTTGTTTTTTACGCCAACAGAAAGGGCGAATACTTTTTGTTCGAGCCGACGGGCATTGACAGAAACGTGACGCTCGCTCTCGACGACATGAACGGCATAGAGCTTTACCGCACGGGAGAGGGCGACAGACAGTATCTCGAAGGGGAGTATTTTATAGACGAAAACGGCTATTATCAAGCTCTCTTTTCCGACGGAACGGGCTTTGTGTTTTTGCTGGGAACGGCGACGGAGCCTGCAAACGGCGCAAAAACAAATGTTTTCAGAATAAGGGGAGAAGAAGCGAATTGGGGCGTGCTGCCTTACAAGGCGGTTTATTATCCCGTCGTCACGCTTGACGGGTTCGGTTATGCCCTTGTTTCGCAGCAGCCCGACAGCACGGCTTACGCCGCTTACGTTATCGACGGCGACGTCTTTACGCTTTACGACACCGCAAGCGGAAGCGTAATTCTCACCGCAAGGGCGGGCAGTTACGGCGGAACTATGGGCTACGAGCCTTATGTCGCCGAGTTTGATACGACTTTTACGCGCGAAGACGGCGCGACGCTTACTACCGACGGCTGTTCAAACGCGGTTTTTGTCAAAAACGGAGATTCCTTTGTCGGCAGCTACGAGATTAAAAGCTCCCTTGTGGGCGGCAGCCTGATAAGGGTGGTTTCGTCGTCGGGAAGCGTAAGGGTGTTCAGAGTTTTTGAAAAGCAGGGCGCGTCGGGAGCCGTTCTCACGTTTGAAGAAAAGCACGCGGATTACGCCGAGTATCTTTACGTAAGCGACGACGGCAGACTGGACGGCGTGCCCTTCCTTGTAGTCAACGGCGACGGAACTGCGGCAATGTACGAGCAGAACGCGCAGGGAAATACGGAAATGACTTCTTCGGGAGTTATACAAAGCAAGGACGGCTTTTATCTTTACACCGTGACGGAGCAGACCGCCGATTGGTCGGTCAACCGTTTTGCCGCACTGCTTGTAAATTTTGACACACATTCCACTTCTTACGACGTGTATTACGTGGTAGGCTCCGACGACGGAGAGGAAACGACGGACTATTCGACGATTTATTTGGACGGAGAGGGCGCCAAGCTGACAATCGTTTCCTGCTTTGCCGTTTTCGAGGACGCGGACGGAAACGTCGTGTCCGGCGTGTTTAGTCAGGGACCGGATTTCATAAAGCTGGGCAACGGCGAAAGTTATATTTATTTCCGTATCGACGAGCAAAACGGCACGTTTGTGCGGCTTGCTTACGAGCCTGCGGTGCTGCTCATGAAGAAAAACGGTTCGACCGTTTCGTCGTCCATGCTTACCGTAAACGGAGTAAAGTACGGCGACGGATACGAAGCGGCGTTTACCGAAAAAATCGACGGCGTTTCGGTAACGGTGTACGGATTCTATACGCTTGAAACGGTGGACACGGCGGGTGCGGTGTTCGGCGTTTACACCTTCCGCTCCGAGGAAAAAACGTTTAAATTTGTCGTCAGCGCGTCGTCTTCCGCAGTTTATTTTCATTATTTCGAGCTTGACGAGGTGATAACGTTCGGCAAATACGACGAGCTGTCCGACGACAGTCAGGCAACCTCCCGTGCGGAATTGCAGCTCACCGACGAAAAGTATGACGACGGAAAAGCGATATTGGTTTACGTCGAGGGTGAAAACAACATAAAGGGCACGTTCGCTTCCCGCGAAACTGTTGCCTTCGACAGGTTTAAGCAGACGGTTTACACCTTTAAGGCAACGGAAGGAGATTTTACCTTCGACTTTACGCTGATTGACTCGTATTTCCGCGTTTGCGCTCCCGATTCGTCGTTTACGGCGGCAGACAGCAGCACGCTGCAGCTTGACGGCGCAACGCACACGGCGAGATATTGGGACACCGAAAACGAGTATTTCGGCTATTACGTCGCGGCGCTCAACGTGCTGGACGAAAACGAAAAAGCCGTCGCCATGTCGATAAACGGAGAGGAGCGCGTTTTTGATTTGAACGGCTCGGACAATTCGTTCAGCATCAGAGGGCTAGAAGAGGGGGCTTACCTCAAAGTGGAAAACAATATCCCCGACGGCGAGGTGATTGTTTTTGACGGACACGGCAACGCAACGCTGAAAAAGTCCGACGACTCGGAAATTCAAGCCGTCTACACGTTTGCAAACGGTTTGTATACGATTGCCTTCGACGGCGGCGAGTACGTGGGCGAAACGGGGTTGTTTGCCGCCGACGGAAACGAGTATTACGCTTTTCTGTTCTATTCGGACAAAATTGCGGGCGCGTATCTCGACTGCGACGACCTTTCGGTTGTCAGACTGGACGAAACGGGCAACGCTTTGCGATACAATTCGGACGGACGCTCCGAAACGGGAAGATACACGGTTTTAAGCGACGGACTTTTCTATTTCGAGTCGGAAACGGGCAGCTCTGCGCTGTACGAAATCTGTGCGGACGGACAGGTGTCAAGGTCGAGCTTTTCCGCGACTTACTACGCAAGCGATTTCGCCTCAATCGTCTTTTATTCAAACGGAGTGGTGCTGTTCAACAACGCTTCCGCAATGTTTTACAGCTATGACGAAAGTTCGCAAAAAATTTACACCTACACGCCGTCGGACTCTTCGGAAGCAAATGCTTACGGCTTTGTAGCGGAGGAGTTCGACGAGGAGGACGGCAGCATAACCTATACCGACCCCGCAGACAACGTCACGAGAACATATATGCGCTTTGACGGCAAGTACACCGTTTTAGAGGACGGCAAGGGCGGCAAACTCGAATTTCAGTCCGTCGGAGGAGCCGAGTTTACCGTAGACGCGGTTTACACCGACTCGACGGGCAAACAGACTCAGTATTATTTTCTGGTTTATTACGGCGATTCCGGCGTCGAGACCATGCTTGCCTGTCTTGCTACGGGAGCGCTGAACGGCAGCGTTTCGGATTATCTGTTCACCGTCAACTATTTCATCGAAGTGAACCTGACCGAAAAAACTTTCGCCTTTGACAGCGAAAAGTATATTTACGGTCTGACGGCTTACGACTACACCTATGTCGAGCTGCTCACGGTTTACGGTTCCGGCCTCGCATTTTTGTTTGAAGGAGCTTACGGATATATCAACGTCGTTGCGGACGTTGCGGACGGCAAAACGGTTTATTCCGTTTCGGGAAGCTTCAATTTTATAAAGGACTCCGACGGCAATCCGCTGAGATTCACCGACGGTACGCTGAGCAAAGCGGGCTTTATAGACGCGCAGGTCGAAGGCTTCGGCAATCTGTTCGCATCAGAGTTTGTTGCGGCGGACGGCAACACTTACCACCTGAATTTTTATCTGGCGTACAACCGAAACGTGCAGCAATTCGTGTATATAATTCATTCCTGCACTTTGGCGGAGGAGATATTCAGGTCGGACGACGGCAGTGCGGTGTACAGGGAAACCTTCCTTTATTCGTCTGCGTTCCGTTTCGTCAAGGGAGAAAACCCGCTCACGGGCGAGGTGGAGTATTACGCCAAAGGCGACGCATTTTATCCTACGCTAAGCTACAGAGGGGAACCCGTCGCGGTTTACAATTTCGAGGAGGAGAGCGAAACTCGGTGGATATTCTATTCGAGAGAGTACGCGGGGAACGCATATTCGGATTTCAGATATTGTTTCGAGTTCGTTTTTGACGGAGAGGGCAACGTCGAGTCGGGCGTTCTGGTGCGTTACGCGGAAAGAAACATCGCGTCGGCGCTTGGCGACGCAGCCCGCGTCGTTTGCGACGAGGAAACGGGCGAGGCGCTTGAAATAACGGCGCTGATTGTGGACGACGTTTATTTTGAAGCCCTGTCGTGTGTCGACAACGGAGACGGAACCTTTACCGTCGTCACGTCGGAGGGTACCTATACCGTTACCGTTCACAAAAACGAGGACGGCGAGGTTGAAAGGGTAAGCATAGCCTTAAACAACGACTGAATCAAATCTGCAAAAAAATCAAATAAACACGGAGATAGGACATGGTAACAGAGAAAGATGTAGTAAAATTCGGGGAGCAGTGTGCGAATATATTTGCGCAGGTATCGAGGGACG
>ENA-UAMP01000342-UAMP01000342.1-human-gut-metagenome-genome-assembly--contig:-NODE-342-length-24372-cov-14.217338_pt1 | contig 24372 bp, 23 predicted proteins | sample MGYA00243285_ERZ654501 | MGnify/ENA primary metagenome ERZ654501 (study PRJEB26926, sample SAMN06164850) | human gut metagenome | biome: ENVO:00009003; feature: ENVO:2100002; material: ENVO:00002003...
AAGTGGCACGCGAGCTGGGTTCAGAACGTCGTGAGACAGTTCGGTCTCTATCTGTTGTGGGCGCAGGAAATTTGCGGAGATCCGACACTAGTACGAGAGGACCGTGTTGGACAGACCCCTGGTGCATCGGTTGTTCCGCCAGGAGCACAGCCGAGTAGCTAAGTCTGGAAGGGATAAGCGCTGAAAGCATCTAAGTGCGAAGCCCACTCCAAGATAAGATTTCCATATAGGGACGTCAAAGACGATGACGTAGATAGGCCGCAGGTGTACAGGCAGCAATGTCACAGCCGAGCGGTACTAATAGCCCGAAACTTTCGGAAGTGCGAGACGTCGAGGGTAGATAAGGGAGGCAGAGATTGCGAGAGACTCTTTTTTTTCGTCAAGGATCGCGACATTCAGGCGGTTACAGCGCGGGGGATCCACCTCTACCCATTCCGAACAGAGAAGTTAAGCCCCGCCACGCCGATGGTACTGCGCAAGTGGGAGAGTAGGTAGCCGCCAACTTATAGGAGAGAGAGCCGGAGAGGGAGAACCCCTTCGGCTTTCTCTCTTTTTGTATATAGGACTCACAACCCCCGGTCCTATCCAAAAGCCGGAGGGGCAGATGAAACGGTGGGGAAATTATCCGATTATTACGATAAAGAAAATGACCTATGAAAAAAACGATCGAATACATAGCTTTCGATGCCGACGACACGCTTTGGGAGAATGAATTGTATTTTCAAGAATTTGAAAAGGAATTTTGTAATCTCCTCAGTCCCTATCAGATGTCATCATCTATATCGGAAGATTTATTTAAAGTGGAAATGAAAAATCTCCATATGTATGGCTATGGATTGAAAAGCATGATGCTTAGTATGATTGAGACAATTTGTAAAGTGACGGAAGGAGAAGGAAATATCGGTCTTGTAAACAAAATCATTGAATTAGGTCAAGAGCTTTTGCAAAGGCCGGTTACATTGCTGAATGGAGTAAAAGAGGTTTTATCTGCATTTCAAGGGAAATATAAATTGGTGTTAGCGACTAAGGGAGACCTGTTTGACCAACAAAGAAAAATTGCAAATTCCGGGTTGCAAGAATATTTTACCCATATAGAAATAATGAGCGATAAGAAAAAGGCAGACTATAAAAAGCTACTTGATAAATTGGAATGTTCCCCTGAGAAATTTCTCATGATAGGAAATTCAATAAAATCCGATATCATTCCTGTATTGGAACTCGGAGGTTATGCCGCTCATGTACCCCATCATGTCACTTGGGCATACGAGCAATATGAGGGAAAGGTAGAATACAGGAACTTTATCCAGTTAAATCATATCGAAGATATAACAAATTACCTTTGATGGTGATTTCGATTGAACCTTATTCTTGTACCAAAGCCTTTTTGAAAATAGCTTCGACTTCGTTGGGATAGATACCACCCTCGTGTACCTTTTCGTCTGCGATGTAAAACGTTGGAACGTAATAGTAATCATATTGGTCTGCGATATCGGGGTGTTCGGTTTCTTCAATGGTTTCGATGACAATGTCTTTATATTCGGGACGTTTTTTCAATTCGTCGATGTAATTGAATGCCCGTTTACAAAATGGGCAACGAGCTTGATAGAATAATTTGATGGGCTTCATTTTCGTAGATTGTTTTTTTATACAAATATACTTTCTATTTTGGAGTGTAGTATTTTTACTTGTATTATTTTTGCATGAAATGCAAAGTATGAAGATATATGAAACGTTTTTATCAAATGGGTTTAATTGTTGCGGTGATTTCAGTATTATCGTTCGTATCGTGCGGCGTGCACAGTAAAAATTCGTATTTGAAAGAGTTCAAATCGTTTGTGGATAAGGTGGAGAATACCGATTTCGAAACCGAGGCGGATTGGAACGAGGCATTGAAAGAATACGAGCGGTTTACCACAACGTATTATGAAGAGTATAAAGATAAACTGACCGAAGAAGATTTAGTGGAGATTGGACGCTTGCAGGGACGTTTTATGAAAGCATCGATGACAAGAGGTGCTAAATTTATCGAAAAAAATTTCAATGATGCCATCCAGCAGGCATCGGGATTACTCGATGGTCTATTCGAAGAGAATGAAGACGAAGAATAAATTTTAACGTCTTGTTTTTTTATCCCCGGAGCGATCCTTCGGGGCTTTAAAAAAAAAAGCCGGTTCGAATAAAAAATTACGGAGATAGACTTTGTTCCCTTGTGATGTTTCTTTGTGTTTGGATATAAGGTGTGATTCAACAGAAAAAATAAGTAAAACTCTTTTTTCTGCACTTACCTTTCACTACTTTTGTAAAGTATGTGAAAATGAAGTGTGACTTGGCGGAATAAAATTCTGTGTTTGTCTTTCGTTATTTTTGCAGAGGAGAGGGGCAGTCCTTTCCAATACATATTAAATTAAAAAGAAGCGTTATGCTTGTCTTGTAGTTTGAAAACGTAGGAAATTTTCGAAACGAGATACAAGGTTAGGCATGGTGGTTCTCACGCATCACGGGCGTGGGCTGCTATCTCATATCTGTATCTCGGGTTTCCTACGACCTTCAAACTGCGGTGTGAGTGTTCAGTTCCACGCTTTGAACCGAAATAGAATTTATATCAATCTGATATATAGTTCTTCTGTATCGATTTTCATTATATTTGATACCGCTAAGTTCCCGTTGTTTGTTAGTTGCCCAAAGCAATCATAGGTTATCACAGCAAAGATTTGCTATTTTTTTAATTGATGATTCCATTGAAATATCAAAATGGAATTCATTTTTTTGTTGCTTTGCGCATCTGCTATCGCAAAATTTAATGTATTTTTGTAGCAAAATTCGGAGAGACATGAAGTTGAATAGAATTAAAGACGTTCTTGACCAAAAGGGTATATCACAGACATGGCTTGCGAAGCAGGTAGGCAAAAGTTTCAGCACAATCAACAGCTATGCTTGTAACAGGTATCAGCCGGATTTGGAAACGCTTTTGGCAATCTCAAAGATTTTACAGGTGGATTTGAAAGATCTGATAACTAACGAGAATGAACGTCAATAGTTCTAATGACCAAATGTTGTTCGCTATTTGTAAATGGTATAACTTCCGATAATAAAATATTATTTGAATATGGGCATCAGTCACGAGCTTACAGAGGAAGATATTAAGTTCCGTTATATCAACGATGCTATTACCAGTAAGGGATGGACGAAAGATAGTATCTTCATGGAACAGCAAGTTAAGTTTACCGATGGTAAAATCAACTTGCATGGTAATTTTGTGCATCGTGAAAAGCCGAAGTTCGCAGACTATGTGCTTTATGTAAACAGGGCAACTCCCATAGCTGTCGTAGAGGCTAAAGATGCCAATCATTCTATTTCACATGGACTGCAACAGGCAATGGAATATGCCAAGATGCTTGATGTGAAATTCGCTTTCAGCTCAAACGGAGAAGGTTTTGCGGAGCATGACTTTCTGACGGGCAAGGAAAGGACTTTTGGAATGGATGAGTTCCCATCTCGTGATGAACTCATAGAACGGTACAAACGTGAGGCTAACGACGGAAATGGCCTTAACGGACAAGAAGAAGCCATAATCAATCAGCCATTTTGCACCGGGCAGAATATATTCCCACCAAGATATTATCAACTCAATGCTGTGAATCGTACCATCAATGCCATTGCAAAAGGGCAGGACCGAGTTTTGCTTGTCATGGCCACTGGTACGGGAAAGACCTACACGGCATTCCAAATAGTGTGGCGTTTGCTTAAAAGCGGACTGAAAAAGAAGGTACTCTACCTTGCAGACCGCAATATATTAGTAGATCAATCTATACAACAGGATTTCAAGCCCCTTGAAAAGGTCATACATAAGATTGACTATTCCAAAGATAAGAACCATTTGGAAGAACTTAGTTCCTATCAAATGTTTTTTGCACTTTATCAGCAGTTTATCGGCCAAAATGATGCAAAGAACTATCAAGAGTTGTTTCCTAATCCAAACTATTTTGACCTTGTAATCATTGACGAGTGTCATAGAGGTAGTGCCAAAGATGATAGCAACTGGCGCACTATATTGGAATATTTTTCATCTGCTGCACATATCGGTATGACTGCAACCCCCAAGGAAACCCGTTATCAATCAAGTATCGGTTATTTTGGTGAACCAGTCTATACATATAGCTTGAAGAACGGTATAGAAGACGGATTTCTTGCTCCATTCAAGGTTATCAATATTACGACCAATATTGGCGATGAATGGCGACCTGTCAAAGGTCAAAAGGATATTTACGGCAATGAAATAGAAGATCGTATTTACAACAATAGCGATTACGACTATAATATAGTGATAGAAGACCGTCATCGGGAGGTGGCACAAGAAATAACCAACTATCTGAAAGGCACAGACCGGATGGCTAAGACTATCGTATTCTGTGCTGATGAAACACATGCGGAACGTATGCGTATCGCACTGACTAATGCCAATGCAGATATGTGTAAAAAGAATCCGGACTATGTGGTTCGTATTACAGGCAGTGATGAATACGGCAAAGGTAAATTGGATTATTTTATTTCGGTTTCATCTAAATATCCGGTTATTGCCACGACTAGTAAATTACTGTCGACAGGAGTTGATTGTAAAATGGTGAAACTTATTGTACTTGATCAACAAATCGGTTCAATGACAGAGTTCAAACAGATTATAGGGCGTGGTACACGTCTCCGTGAAAAGGAGGGAAAAACCTATTTTTCTGTTATGGATTTTCGCAATGTGACGCGCCTCTTTGCTGACCCAGACTGGGACGGACCGATTGAAATTGATCCTAATTATCCTCCACAAGCATATATTTGCCCGACCTGTGGGCAGAGTCCATGTATTTGCCCGAAACCGGAAGGGAAACCTTGCCCGGATTGTGGACAAACTCCATGTGTATGTCAACGACCACCTAGATTACCCAAACCGATAGTTGCACCTGATGGTTGCAAGGTAATGGTCATCAATAAAGTGGTTTCTGTCTATGACACTAACGGTAAGTTACTCCGGACAGAAAGTATTACGGATTATACAAAGAAGAATATCGTTGATACGTATGCGACCATTGATTCTTTTACCGCAAAGTGGCATTCGGCAGGAAGAAAGGTTGAAATAACGGAAATGCTAAAAGGTGTAGGCATTGACATAGCAGCATTGAAGCATGATCAAAATATGGATGATGTGGACGATTTCGATTTTATTTGCCATATTGCATACGGCAAAAAGACATTGACAAGACGTGAACGAGCGGAACAAGTGAAGAAACGCGATATATTCAATAAATATGGCGAACAGGCTCGGCTTGTACTTGAAGCCCTTCTGGATAAATATATGAACGAGGGCATTTCGGAATTAGAGAATTTGTCCGTTCTGAAAAACGATCCATTCCGAAAACTTGGTTCTCCGGCTAATATCGCCAAACTATTTGGTGGGAAGCAAGGCTATCTTGATGCAGTAAAGGAACTGGAACAACTGATTTATAATGTAGCATAAAAGAAAAACAAAATATGAGTTTATCAAATTTCGTAAAGCGAGTACGCAATATCATGCGCAGTGATGCCGGTATCAACGGTGATGCTCAGCGTATTGAGCAGATGGCATGGATGCTGTTCCTTAAAGTTTATGATGAAAAAGAAAATGACTGGGAAATGGAAGAAGACAATTACAAGTCAATTATCCCAGAAGATTGTCGTTGGCGTAATTGGGCGCACGATGATGGTAGCGGAAATGCTTTGACCGGTGACGACTTGCTTTCATTTGTAAACAACACCATATTTGATAAACTAAAAAAGATAGAGGTTACCCCTGATACTCCCATCCGCCAGGCAATCGTAAAGACCACTTTTGAGGATGCCAACCAGTATATGAAAGATGGCGTACAGCTCAGACAAGCCCTGAATGTGATTGACGGTCTCAATCTTGGCGACTATGAGGAAAGTCACGCTTTCGGTGAAATCTATGAGACGATTCTCAAAGAAATGCAATCTGCAGGTTCTTCGGGTGAGTTCTATACACCAAGAGCATTGACCGAGTTCATGGCAAAAATAGTCAAGCCTCAGATTGGTGAAAAGATGGCAGACTTCGCTTGCGGTACAGGTGGCTTTATTACCAGTTGGCTTGGCGAGCTTGACAAGTGTGTAGTTACTGCTGATGACCGTGAAAAATTCAATCAGTCTGTATTCGGCATTGAAAAGAAGCAGTTCCCTTATATGTTATGCGTGACAAACCTTCTGCTTCATGGCATAGATACACCTTTGGTGTTCCATGACAACTCGCTTACAAAAGATGTTCTGAACTATACGGATGATGATAAGTTTGATGTTGTACTCATGAATCCGCCGTATGGTGGTAATGAGAAGTCGGATGTGAAATCTCATTTTCCATCCGATATGCGAAGCAGCGAGACTGCCGACTTGTTTATGATACTTATTATGTATCGTTTGAAGAAGAACGGTCGTGCTGCAGTCATTGTTCCCGATGGTTTCCTGTTTGGTGCAGATAATACCAAGATTGCCATCAAGACAAAATTGCTGCGAGACTTCAATCTGCATACTATTATTCGATTGCCGGGTAGTATCTTTGCTCCTTACACATCCATTGCCACAAACATTCTGTTTTTTAACAACGAAATTGCGGAAGGTGCACCGGAAGGATTTGCCTCGAAAGAAACATGGTTCTACCGCTTGGATATGCCCGAAGGCTATAAGCATTTCTCTAAAACCAAATCAATGAAAACGGAGCATTGCAAGCCTATCAAGGAGTGGTGGAGCGATCGTAAAGAAATTATTATAGAAGATGGTAATGAGAAATCACGCTGTTATTCTGTAGAAGAATTAATAGCTACTGATTGCAACTTTGATTTATGTAAATTTCCGAAAGATGATGAGGAAATTTTACCTCCAACCGAGCTACTTGCCGACTATTTCAAAAAACGGGCTGCACTTGACCATGAAATAGACAAGACATTGGCTGAGATTCAAAAGATTCTCGGCATAGACATACAATCGTGTAACAGCTAATTGTAAAGTGATATGAAAGATTTGACAATCTCAAACATTGAAAGGCAAAATGTGCTTAACAACCGTTTTGCTGTCAGTAAGGTGCAGAAGCATCTTGATATAGAAGGAATGCTCTTTGAGGGAGAATACCGCTTTACAAAAAAAATGGTGGCTGATTTTTATGAGGTAGAAGAACGGACAATAGAACGCTACTTGGAAAAACATTCCGATGAATTATCTGCTAACGGTTATGTTTTATGCAAGGGTAAACGACTGAAAGAGTTGATATTACAATTTGCTCCCGTCATAAATGTCGGGAGCAAAACAACGCAGCTCGGATTGTTTAATTTCCGTTCATTCTTAAACATTGGTATGTTGCTTACAGAGAGTGAGAAAGCGAAGAAAGTCCGTAGCCTTATCTTGGATTTTGTGATTACCACTATCAATGAAAAGACTGGAGGAGGAACAAAATATATAAATCGTAGGGATGTACATTATCTTCCTGCTGCAATCACAGAAGAAAATTATCGTAAAAATCTTACTTCTGCCATCAATCAATATGTGGATGGGCATCCGACATACAAGTATTCTCAGATTACGGATTTCATCTACAAGGCTGTTTTTAAGGAGAATGCCAAAGAATATAGGGAAGTATTGAAACTTGACTCTAAAGATAATGTTCGGCACACGCTGTATTCAGAGGTTCTATTGGTTATCTCTTCTTTTGAAAACGGAGTGGGTGCAGCCATTAGTGAACGATTTAAAGAAAATGGTGGCAGGTTGCTTACCATTGACGAAGTGGAACGTATTGTAAACGAACTTGCCGAACACCCAATGCAGAAACCTTATCTGAATGATGCCAGAACCAAAATGGCTTCAAGGGATTTCAGTTTCCGAGATGCGTATCATGGTAATATAGCAGATTACCTGCAAGCTGTTACTCCTGAAGAGTTTGAACGATTCATCGGTGACCAATCTATTGATTTTGACCGTATCTTAGCGGATAACAAAGATGTGCTTAAACGCTTAAAGCAGGCAGAAGATGAGTAAGGATATTATTTACATAGATTACGATGAAGCCTTAAACATCTATGACAAAATGATTGATGCCAGCGATGGTGGTTTTGAAGGAGTGCGTGATGAAGGTGGTATTCGTGCAACATTGGATTTTGTGCAAAATGATTTATACTATCCAACCTTTGCAGACAAACTAACCTATCTGATGTATAGATTCTGTTCCGGGCATTTCTTCAATGATGGGAATAAGCGTATTGCATTGACTTTAGGCGCATACTTCTTACACAAGAACAACTATTACTGGCACGCCTGCATCTGTATGCGTACATTGGAATCTATCATTTACCATGTGGCAGCATCGAATATCGACCAAGATTTGTTGCTGCGTATTGTCAATAGCTTTTTGACAAGTAAAGACTATGACGAGGAACTGAAAATAGATATTGCCAATGCCATGAGTAAGGGCGAATTAGGAATACAAGGCGAAGATTACGAACAAGATTAAATATGAAAACTATAAAAATTATATTATTACTGTTTTGTATTATTTTAGGACTCAACGCTAAAGCACAAACAGTAGGTTATACTTATAAAGCACTTGCAGCCGAAGGTTGCAATATGAAGTACAGTGTAGCTAAGCAAGACACCATTTATTCGATAGTAGCTACAGTGCGTTCAGACAGAATGAATTTTCTCGCTGAACCAACTATGAAAATTCGGACATTCACAGGTAAATATCTTGAATTAAGAGGAACTGTGATTGGGAATGGAAGTCAATCTGCTGGTGTTATAAGTGGAAATATTGTAATCCCCGTCACAGAAATAAGTTCTACTGCTCAATTCAGAATTACTCCACAGCAGTTTGAAATCTTGAATGAAGGTGTGGCAAAAATTCGGTTGTCTATGACACCTATGAATCATGAACGTACCTTCAAAAAAGACAAGATAGGAAAAAAGTTATATCAGTTCTATCTGAAGGAAAAACAAAAAGACGAAAACTTCTAAGTCAATTAGAATAAAATGAACGGTAAGCAATTAAAAAACAGCATACTCCAGTGGGCGATACAGGGGAAACTTGTACCACAAGATCCTAATGACGAACCAGCATCTGTGCTTCTTGAACGCATCAGGGTAGAAAAAGCTAAGTTTGTCAAGGAAAAGAAAATCAAGAAAGACAAAAACGAATCAATCATTTACCGTGGTGACGACAATTCCTATTATGAGAAGATTCTCGTCATCGCATAACAATATAAAGCGATGCACACACTATCACAAAAATTAAATAAGCTTTTATCAGACAGAGCGGAACTTGACCTTTCTTTGGCACGGAATTTACAAAAATCAATTCTGCAAGAAGCAATACAAGGTAAGTTAGTCCCTCAAATAGCAGATGAAGGAACTGCCGAAAAGTTGCTTGCCGAGATTCGCAAAGAGAAAGAACGCCTCGTAAAAGAAGGTAAGCTAAAAAAGTCAGCATTGTCTGATTCTGTTATCTATAAAGGTGACGATAACAAGTATTATGAGCAGATAGATAAGGAAACCAAAGAAATAACAGAAGATATTCTCTTTGATTTACCAAACAAATGGCAATGGTGTAGAATTGGAATAATATTCATGCACAACAACGGGAAACAACTTAATAAAGGAAATTCCAAAGGTAAGTTAATGAAATACATAACAACATCTAATCTCTATTGGGATGGATTTGTTCTTGATAACCTAAAGGAAATGCCATTTGAAAAAAATGAAATAGATCGCTGTATGGCTGTCAAAGGAGATTTATTAGTCTGCGAAGGTGGAGATATAGGACGCTCTTGCATTTGGAATTATGACTTTCCGATAATGCTGCAAAACCACATACACAAGTTGCGTCCATATATTCCGTTATGTACAAAATTCTTTTATTATATTTTCAATCTGTACAATTTGGCAGGATTGATAGGAGGTAAAGGCATAGGTATTCAAGGCTTTTCATCCAAAGCTCTACATAATACTCTTGTGCCTTTGCCTCCACTAAAAGAGCAATATCGCATTGTTACCCAAATAGAAAAACTATTTGAGCAACTGCGATAATTCGGTTATTCGTTCTGCTATATGTTGCTGTTCCGCAAAAGGTGGAATACCAATAGGTAGGTTGTAGAATAGCTCCTTATTGAGGTGTGGAATTGCCGCACCTCTTTTTGAATTTTTCAACTCCTCTTTATAGAACAAGATGAAAGCCAAAATATATGGCTTCCACATAACAGAAGAAAGCCATAACTGTTTGAATGTACTTCCCATATATCCATCTTGTGGAACGGAGAAAACTTCACCGGAATTTTCACCATCTACAAGAATGATGTTATCTCCGGCATAGACAAATTTACCTTTATCAATAACGGCTGCAGATGATTTCCCACGCAGGTATTTTGCATCCAAACAGATGCCCTTCCCGGTTCTCTTTTCTCCATCGGTCAGTTGGCATATATCTTTCAAACGCAATACAACCCAGCTATTAGGATATTCAAAAGGAAGCTCAATTTCAACGATTTGCTCATTTATCCTCTCATAATACTTGCTAATTGCTTAATCTTTGAAATAATTCGATCTTGTTCCATTAGAGGCGGAATAGGTACTAAATAAGTTTTTACAGTAGCAGTTGCAAGTTCCTTTTGTTTTGTACTACCATCCGATTTATCTTCTATCACAGATTGTACCGTATTGCTCGTGAAATAGTAATAAAGGTATTGGGGCATAACAAACTTTTTCATTGCTCTTATAACGGTAACATGACTATCTGCCACAGCCAATTCATACGGGTTTAAGCTACTCCAATAAATTGCCATTCGTCCTAATGTTCCCAATCCTGTAGAGTTCCACATTAAATCTCCGTCCTGTAAAATACGTTCTTCACCATACGATGATAAAGTATCTGGATCTATGAATTGGGCTTTATCTATTGAGAATCCACTCCATTGATTACACTTTTGTGCTACAACAGGGTATTTCTTTATTAGAGAATACTTGGGAGACTTACCCCTTTGGATATAAGAACATATATCATAAAGTCTTACCCAACTCCAGCTATCAGGTATTTCAAATGGAATCTCATCAGTAATATCCATTTCTGTATTTCCAATCTTCTCGAAGTACTTGTTATCGTCACCTTTGAAGATAACAGAATCATTGAGAGAAGACTTTTTCAGTTTGCCCTCTTTGACGAACTTCTGCTTTTCCAATTTTATCTGTTCAAGTAACTCTTGGGCTGTGCCTTCCTCTGCAATCTGTGGGACAAGTTTTCCTTGAATTGCCTCTTGAAGAATAGACTTCCTTAGTTGATCAAAAATCAGAGCATTAAGTTTGTCTAATCCTTTTTGTGATTTTTCATATTTATCCACAACAGGCAATACCTCTTGGATTTTTTCTATAATCCTATATTGCTCGTTATATGGAGGAATGGGGAAAAGTTTGTTTTGGATATATGATGATAGAACCCTTTGCTGTCCAGCTGTCCCTTTATATTTTGCTTCTTTGATAAAATAATCAGATTTTAGGAAGTATAAAACATACCAAGCATATAATGTTTGCCCATATAGGCGAAGTACGTTAAGTTCTGTGGTTGCAGCCGCTACTTTGCCTGGAACATCCTCCAAAATAAATGATTTGCGATTTTGAAAGCAGGGCGTAATTTTGGCAAAGGCAATATCTCCTACTGCCATTTTAGTGAAGCCTGTTTTGATTAAACTCCATTTTTTCGTTTCGTAAGAGTATTCACTACCGTAACCTGCATTTATTAGTGCCATAGGCATAAAAGCTACATCTACATCATCTTCTGCGGAGACAGTTGGTGACATATTTACAATTGTAGAAAATCGCGCCCACTCCCAAGTAGCAGGTATTTCAAACGGAATCTCGTCATCAATACATTTCACTTCCTCCGTAGCGATAAACTTCTCATAATAGGAATTCAATGCACTTGTCGTTTCAGTATATTATTAGTGATAACAAATTGTTTAACTAATAATGTATCATACATGAACATTGAAGATTTTGAAACGTATCTGCGCCAAGGGAATATGGCGGAGAATACGGTAGCGGCTTATCTATATGCCGTAAAAGAGTATTATACTCGACACAAAGAGTTGAATAAGCGTAATTTACTTGTTTACAAGACCTATCTCATTGAAACATTCAAACCAAAAACAGTAAATCTGCGTATACAGGCGTTAAATAAGTATCTTGAGTGCAAAGGAAAATCTCGCCTGCGATTAAAATCGGTCAAGGTACAACAGCGTTCTTATTTGGAAAATGTGATTAGCAATGCAGATTACATTTTCTTGAAGAATAGGCTTAAAAGGGAGGATAATCTGGCTTGGTATTTTGTGGTGCGCTTTCTTGCGGCCACAGGGGCACGAGTTAGTGAACTAATCCAGATTAAAGTAGAACATGTACAAATTGGATATTACGACATCTACACCAAAGGGGGAAAGATTCGCCGTATTTATATCCCCAAAGTATTACGCAAAGAAACAGCCGAATGGCTTAGTAGAAGCAATCGTACAAGTGGCTACCTTTTTCTTAATCGCTTTGGCGAGCGTATTACGACTAGGGGAATTGCTCAGCAGTTGAAAAACTATGCTGTAAAATATGGTTTGAATGAAAAAGTGGTTTACCCTCACTCGTTTCGTCACCGCTTTGCAAAGAATTTTCTGGATAAGTTCAATGACATATCCTTGCTTGCAGATTTGATGGGGCATGAAAGTATAGAAACTACCCGTATCTATCTGCGTCGTAGCAGTGCTGAGCAACAAGAGATTGTCGATAAAGTGATAACTTGGTAAATAAAACACTGCCCCATTGGTCAAATGCTATGGGGCAGTATAATTATCCAATGGCACTTCTTACCGAATCATAATTCCAAACTATAGTATTTCCAACCCATTTTTTCATTGGAACATGTACACCATGATTTCGAATAATTTCCGGACATTTTGATTTATCAACCATAGTTGATTTATATAAGACTATTATTTTTAGACCATCCCGAATCGCCTTTTCACATTCGAAGTCAATATAGCTTCGAGTATCCACAGAATGTCCTCGACTGCAAGTTCCCCAATAATAGCTGTTATAACTACTACAATATTGGCATCCTCCTGCTCTTAATTCTTTTGTATGATTGCCAACAATCAGGATAAATGTTTTCGAAGCATCCAATCGTTCAGCCAATGACCTTTTAATCGAGCAATTTAGGCTTGTATCTCTTGCTTGCTTTAACTCATGAGCATCTGAAAATGAAAGTCCATATCGGGAACTGTCGTTCCACCAATGTAATGCGTCAACGGCATCTTTGTCATGATCCCAATCTCCGGCAATGTAAGTTCTTGTTCTATAATACATGGCTAAAATATTTTTTTAATATCGTACAAATTAATTTTATCTATGGATTCTCTTGTTAGTACAATGGTTATCGGTTGATATATTTGAGCATCCGATGTTTTAAGTGTGCAAAGGATACAACGGAGCAAATGAAATTCATTTTTGTCAGTAATGCGCGTTATTCCTCCTCCGAGCAAAGGTATGGTAACAGGTCTATGTGCATAGACTCTGCTTATTTCATTCCACATTGCCCGAAGACAGATTTCATACTCATTATGAGATAGTTTTGCCTGATTATTCTCAAAATGAGAAAATGCTAGCAACAAATAATTTTGATATGTAATAATTCGGCCAAGTGGGTAATAGATTCGGCCTGCTTTTGTTTTCCTCTTCATACCCGGTATATCTTCTGCCTCATCAATCTTTTTATTCAAATCATCAATATCCTGTAATCTTTCTATGAATTTCCCATTCAATGAGTTCCTTGCAATAACAACATCATCAACTTTTGTGTCAAAAAACTCATTAAAAGGGATTAATTTCCAATTGGGCGATTTAAAAATATCACCTTCCTCAATTCTTACGGTTATTCCTTTTATTTTCAGCGTTATTGCATGGTCTGCTCTAAGTGCTTTTATTACAGCTGTTATTATCCAGAGTAATAGAAACCCACCTAAAATAATCAATCCTTTCTCCCACCACTTCTGAATATTGACTACATCCGTAATGCTAAAATCTGCAATAGCACAAATAGTTTCAATGGCAGCAATGAAACTGACTGCATACAAAAAGCTATCTGTCCAAAGAACTTTACTATGTAATTTTGAAATTTTCATCATTGTATCCTGCTTTGTCAAAACACTACAAATATACTAGTTATTCAAGCAACAGCCTAATGAAAAAATAGATATTATTGTCGTTTCAATCCTTTGTGTTTCTTATCGTTCCACGGCAGTTCAGAAGAAGAACCACCTCCGCCAGTGCCAACATGAGCTTGTGCCGGACTACCAATAGCAAGTTCAAAGGCAGCCCCAAGTAGATTGGCTTGTATTTCATTGACCTGCTCTTGTGGTTCGAAGATGGTATTGACAAATTCTTCGTCCGTGAGTTGACGGTTGAAATGGGCTTGAGCTACATTGTAATCTATCTGGAATTTGCTCTCCTCGAAAACCTCATTGTCTACCCGTGTCCAGATATGGAGCGATGGATTCCGGTAGTTGGGTACATTGATACGGATCAGTTCCGCCCCGGATGATAGGCGGTAACGCTGAGGGTTGGCTTTGCGATCAAGCTGGTCAATGCGTTGGTTTTGCCTGTCTATAACAGAATCCTTTTCCTTGGATTGCTGTTCTGCCGTTTCTGCCCGATGAATGGCCTTGTCTATCTCTTTCTGGTAGCCGTTTCGTAATTGTTCAATTTCCGCTTTATGTTTTTCTTGTAACTGAGACTTTTCTACCATGAGCATTTTAATCTGATTTTTGAGTTTGGCAATCTGCTCGTCCTTACTCGCAAGTTCTTTCTTAGCCTTTGCCAAATCTCCTTTACCAAACCACGACAGGACGGTACTTCTGCCTTCTTTTGCTTGTTCAACATCAGCCTGCAATTTGGCAATGTCTTCCTCATACTTGTTCATCTGTTGCTTGTAGTATTCAGAATTTACCTGGTGTTTGGCGGTAGAACCGACAATGCCACGCTTCAATCCGAATGCTTTCATGGCTGCTGCATAGCTGTTCTGATATTCATGCAACTTGCTGCGCCGCATCACATCATCTGCCGATAAACGTGCCCCGGATTTAGTTTCATACTTCTTCTCGCCCTCTCGCTTTTTGCGAAGCCGTTCCGTAGTTACAATAGGTACGATAGTGGCATGTAAGTGTGGAGTTTTTTCGTCCATGTGCAGTACACAGGAAACAAGATTCTCACTTCCGAAAGTTTCTTTTAGCCATTTCATATTGGCATCAATCCAATTATCCAGCTTGCCATCATTGGTAATCTTCATCATCTGTTCATGTGTTCCGGTCAGAATGATGCGGATAGCTTTCGTCTGATTCTTGCCGACCTTGCGATGCAGTCCGGCATGGTCTATTCTGAATTGTATGGCATCCGTCCTGTTCTTCACTCCGGCAGGAAACGAAACCAGTTCCCGATTAAGATGTGTCCTGTTCGCATCGGCATTGAGCGGAACATATTTCTTCCCCTTGGCATCCTTTCTTTCTATATGGCATGACATACCCGAATCATTGCCACTGCCACGTTGCAGGTGGCAGACTGCGTATTGTGTATTACTCATATCGCATTCATTTATACTGTTATACTTTGGTTCTATGGTTTGTAAAATCCCGTCCATTGTGCCACAGGCAATCGGGTGTCGAGAGGGCATCCCTCCGCTTATGGGCTTTTTGACTGCCACTCGGAGAGTGAAAGCAGTGAAAATGCCCTAATAAGCTACGGGATTTTACAAACCCTTTTTCAAGGACAGCGAGCTGTCCAATCCATCCAATTATCATATCTGTTCTGCATTCACCAATTCCAACCCCAATTCATCAATGAGCGTCTGCAAAGCCGGATTGCGCTGTATCATTTTTGCAAGAATCATTTGCGGTGTATCTTCCATCAGAAGGAAATCCGCAATGTCCAGTCCTGCCTCACGCTGTTCATCGGTAGCCATCCTTTCCAACAGGTCGGAGCAAGTGGCACGTTTGCAAATGGTGTACAGCATTTTTGTCTTATGCTTCCATTCCTCCATTGCCTTGAGGTCGGGAAATAGAATCACCTCACGCCCTCTAAGCACCTGCATGGCTTCGCCGTTGAAACATCCGTGCATTCCTCCGGTGGCCAGCCAGATGAAATCGGGAATGAAGAGAGCGGCAATCAAGGCGGTCTTCTCGCTTTCGACAATGGCAACAGTCTTGGCGGACTGACCTGCAAAAGTGCCAGACAGCAGATGTTCACCGAACAGGCATTGCTTCATGTGGAAATTCTGAATCTTCTTTACCGAATGCACCCAGCTAACCTGACTGAACGGTTCTTTGATTCGATGCCCTGTCTCATAGTCATATCCCATAATCTTGCCAGCCCGTACATTGCCGTGCATGTCAATCTGCCAGAATACGGTCGCCCCGTTCCACATCTTGGATGTGCCTACTTTGTAGAGATTGAACAACCTATCCGTTTTCTCTTTGCCAGCCACATTGGTGAGGTATCGGTATAAAGGGTTGATGTCAAATCTCTGCATGGACTGCTCCACCCAATCAGAGGGAAAATAAGAAATCTGTGGCTGCGGTTTAGGGGATGTTACCGTCGGCATTATAACCGTTGATATAACATTGCCATTCCCATCTCGCTCTATCAATGTTTCTCTGACAGTAGGGTTATCATTAAAATATTCCTTCGGTGTATAATGGTAGCCACAACTGTTGATGTGGTCGCACTTGCCCACATTGTCGGGAAACGAAATCTGCCCTTCCTCGTCAATGTATCGGGTAAAACAAGCTTTCCTGCCACATTCGGGGCAGACGGTCTTGCTGCCCGGTCTGTATTTCTGGAGATGGAATCTGTATTCACTCATAATTGTCTCTTTTTGATTCCTGCAAAGTGAAACGCCATTTGCAGTCTGCAGCCCTTGCAGTTTTGCAGGAATTTTCCGTATCCAATGTCCCGAAACTGCAAGACTGAAGAAACTGCAAGCTGCAACAGAGGTCATTCTTTGCAGTCTTTGGTTGATTGTTCATATTCGTTTATGGAAGATTTGCCGGATTCATACATGATTTTCTCGTAATGCCCGGCTTTTGCTTTCCGCAGAAGTCGGTTGTGGCATAACTCCTTGAGGTAGTTCATCACCGTGCGCTCGCTGACTCCCTGCAGCTCTTTGCCTATGGCAATGGCTGTTTTCGTGTCAAATGTATCAGGTAGCAATGACAACAACACCTTTGGAGGCTCTTCGCAAGTGTCGTTCGCCACAAAGGAACGGATGCGGATATATGAATCCTCGAAATAATCATTCAGGCGTATGGCCCCTTTCACCGATGCCATATCCACAAACTGAAGGTGGCTTTCATCGGAAGCATACCGCAAGACCTGAATAATCAGAGCCAGCCGTGCCACATGAGCCGGATGTTTCATCTCACGGCTGTCCACTTCGGCATCATCCTCTATCCGGTTGATACGCTCCACTTTCCTGTTCCACCAGGAGAAGAAATATTCCTTGGCCTCCTTGTCCATAGACAGCACATGAGGTATTCTCTCTTCCGCTTCGGTATCATAGTCCAAGGCAAGCACCTTATCCAATATGCGCTCCCAGCATGTAGCAGCCGCAGACATCTTCTCCCCGTCATCATCCCGGTTTATCCATTGCGATATTTCGGGGGACTTGGGCAATACGAACAGGATGCGGTCAAGCAGCCCGTTTTCCTCGAATCCCTTTCTGAGAAGCTCATGTACACGCTTGGTCTGTGTACTCCCGATGATGTTGATACACGGGTGTTCTATATGTACAGGAATAGTATTGCTTACCCTTGTCACATCCAAAGCTCCGCCACTCCATGCTGTAAGCAGTTGCTCTATGAGCTGCCCGTTCGTGTAACGGTTGGCGGAATTGAACATGCCCATAATCTCGTCCACCAAGATAACCACGCTTCGGGGATTGTTGTTGTGCGTCAGCATAAGCGATTCGGGAGTGAAGTCAGACACGATGGTTCGTTTCAGAACAGGCTTCCTACCGTTTTCTCCTGTCGCTTTCCATGCTTCCATCTCTGCCGCATACGCCTTGAAAAGAGAATAGTCATGTTTTCTAATCGGGCGGAATGCCGCCTCCAATGGCGGTGTCTTGCCGAGTCCGGGTCTGCCTACCAGAATGATGTACAATGCGCCGTTGCTCTGCCAGTCGCCCTTGATACGGATGCGGTAAATGCCGCCCAAAGCTGCGGACACAGCCGACAGCATGGAGGTTGCGATAAACTCAATTTTGTAGTTCTCGTATATGGTCATGTCAAGTATGATTGACTGAACAGTTTGGGGAAACACATCCAAGGGGAAGCCCGTATCTACGGTATGCTCCGCTTCCATACGGATCCGGTTGCACAGCTCAAGCCGGGTGTTCTTCATCTCAGCCATTTCTCTTCTTGCAATAGGATGTTACACTCTCAGACTTGCCTCCCGTCTGCACACGGCGCACATCTGACTTGGCATACATGTTCTTGTTGCCGACCTTGACGGGGACAAGATAGCCGCGCTTCGCCCACAGGTTGAGCGTTCCCTCGCACACGTTCAACAGTTCACGAACCTGCCTTGTGTTCAGCCAGCCTTCTTCCGCTTCACGCTGTATGGCTGCCTTCTGCTCTTCCTGCTGTGCCGTGATGGTACGCTGCACGATGGATTCCGCAAACATTTTAAGGTCTGTGGGAGTGACTTCCAGTTTCACGTTCGCTCCCTGCTCGACCAGACTTTCTATGGTTATCATAAATATCATTTTTTGAAGTTTGTGATGACCATCTTCAAAAGTTCCCTGATGCTCCGCTTCCGATGGCTTATAAAAGAGAAGCACCGCCGACCCTCGGGAAAAGGATTGACGGTGCAAAAGTATATATGAATTGAAATTGATTGATATATAGTATGTTGTCTTGAATTGTCATGACAATTCAAGTCTATATGACAATGTAAAATGGTTGCATCTGACCTTATTTTGCGCTAATGTCTGTCGTATTGCTGGCTGTAATGTTAGTGATTGTCTGTACCAATTTTTGATACAGTTCCTGGTTTTCGTCACTTTCGATTAGCGGAGCCAACTGGTCTTTGCCTTCCTTGATGACATACTTGGCTGTTTTCAGGAATCCGACAGACTGCCGTATGGCACTCTCGCTTTTGAGCGACGGCAAATCCGGGAATTGTAAAGCCATACCGACACTGTATTCTTTGGCAGTGTGCATACCTGCGACCAGCCGCAAGTCTTTCAGCACATAAAATGGCAATGCCTGATGGACAGCACTGGTGTTTATGGAAATGAAATTGCGTATATGTCCCAAAACCTCCTCTTTGTTGTTGCAGTCAAGATAATCTATAAGAGGTCGTTCCTGTATCTTTTTCTTTCCGGCTGTACGGTGGATTTTTGATGTGGCATCACAGTCTGTATCGGTTGGCGTATTGGTTGTATCATTTGCCATATCGCCATTGGCCCCATTTTCATTTATTATGGACTGCAACGCCCATTCTCCGATATTGCCCTTTTCAATGGCATCGTTCATGGAAAAGTACCTGTCCCAGTCAGATTGCGTGCGGAAACCGTTTTTGATGGATACCTGTATTATCCGTTTGGCTACCCAAGAACAACTCTGCCTGTCCATTCTGTCCGCCTCAGGATTGGCAGCCTGCTTGTTGACCATACTGACCATTGCCTCAAAACTCTTTCCGTAATACAGCCAACTTAGTACAAGCGGTGCGGAGAGGATGACGCCGTGCCTCTCGGACTTGCCGCTAAAAAAGGATTTGACCTTGTCCCAGAATCTTGTGTCAGTTTTATCGGATGACTTATTTTCATCCCTCTGTTTCTGGTATGCCTCTACAATCTGCTCCGGCACAGCTTCCTCATTGAACAGCAGGTCTATATCGTTAAAATCATCCTTGTTGTCATCGCCCCAGCACAATTCCCATTCCGTCTTGACCTTGGGCAGCTGTTTGAAGATGGCACGACAGATGGAGAGATATTGCCTCTCGTCCCCGTTTGTCATCAGACGAGCGAAGCGGTTGTATTCTTCCCTGTGGCTGTTCTTCCACTGGAGAATGTCAGCCTTGAATTGGTCGTATGTCAATCGGGATTCAGCCATAGTGTTATCTGCAAGTAGTTGATTATAAATGGGACATAGGGAAAGAATAAAATACAACGGGCAGGTGATTCTAATCCAGCAGGTTTACCAGTTCTTTCTTGATTTCGTCATCGATATGCCTGTAACGGGCAAAGGCGCGGCTTCCTTCCGAATGCCCCGACATGGAGGCAATCAGGTTCGGGTCTTTGACCTGCTTGTAAAGGTTGCCTATAAAAGTCTTCCGTGCCGTGTGGGTAGTCGCCACCTCGTATAGAGGCCGTGCCACATCCTCGCGTGTCTTCGGGTCAAGCACCCTGACCATGCGGTCAATGCCCACATATTTGAGAATCTCCTTTATCTTCTTGTTATAGCCGAAGTGCGAGAACCGGGGAAGCAGCGCGTCTTCCAGCTCCTTGTACCGCTCCAATATATCCAATGCCTTTTGGTTGAGTGGCACTCGTACTGTGTTGGCGTGTTCCAGTTTGGTCTTCTGCGGTATATATTCCACACATCCGTCAACGATATTTGCCTTGGTCAGCCTGTTCAAATCGCTGACGCGGCAACCGATCAGGCACTGGAACATGAATATGTCTCGATAAACCGGATAGGTTGCGCCCATTCCGCTCAAATCGGCATAGTACACCTTGTCCCTCTCTTCAAGGGTAAGATAGAACGGGTCGCCATACATCGGCTGGGTTATCTGGTACTGGTCAAACGGATTGTTTCTTGTCAGCCCACGTTTGATGCACCACTTGATGACGGTACGGATGCGGTAGAGGCTTCCAGACATACTGTTTTCGGAGCGTTTCTGCTCGACATTGCGGCGCGGTTCATTCTGATAGAATACCGGATACATGTCCACATACCTGTGTTCCTCCTGCATCCAGAACTTGAAATCCCTTATATCGTCTGCAGTGATGGAGTCAATACAGAGGCGGAAGCCTCGCTGGTGCATGACTTCGTGCCGGAAACGCTCGTAGCGAAGCACCTTGTTAAGATTGTCCTGATGGTGCTTCATGCTGTCGTGCGCAAGCGGAGTCTCGTCGATATATTTTTGTATCTGGTACGACAACAGATATTCGTCGGCCTTGTTGCCGCCCCTTGCGTTGATGTTGGGATGATGGTACTCCTCTATCAGCCCTTTCAGCCAGTTGCCGTCCACGCCACGGTGGTATTCCTTGGCGATAAGGTGGGTTATCTGCTGGATGTCCTTGTCGAAGTTCATCCGCTTCTCTTCTGATACTAAAGCTACACGCGGTTTGTAGCCCTGCTTCTCTGCACTCCAGTGGTTCGGATTGATGGAAAGCTCGCTTGCCGCTTTGATGTCAACTCCGCCAATGTCCCGGACACGGAAATAGACACGTGCCAGATCCGTCACGTTGTTTTTGGCTGATGTCTTTCTGATGAATGCCGTCACTTTCATATATATGTCCTTTTTGAGTTTCCTAATTTATCATTTCTACCAGTTTGCGCTTCATGCCATCGTCTATGGTGCGGTAACGGTTGAACGCCCTGCTGCCCTCCACGTGCCCCGACATGGACGCTATCAAATTCGGGTCGGGCACTTGCTTGTAGAGGTTGCCTACAAAAGTCTTTCTTGCCGTATGGCTACTGGCCACCTCGTACAAAGGTCTCTGCACGGTGTTGTAGCCGTGCGTGTCAAGGATGGTGACCATACGGTCTATGCCGCAATGCTTCAAAAGTTCCCTTATGCCAAGATTATAAGTGTGTATAGGCTTGAACGGGAGTAATTTATCCGCACTGGCATTATAGCGTTCCAGTATCTTCAATGCTTTTTCATGCAGCGGTACTCTTACTGTCTTCGCCTGGCATTTCTTGGTCTTCTGTGGCATGTATTCCAGAAATCCGTCCTTGATGTTGGCTCTTGTGAGCCTGTATAAATCCCCCACACGGCAGCCAATGTAACAGTGGAACACGAAAATATCACGGATGACCGCCAGCTTTGGATTGTTACTCAAATCCGCATCGTAAAGAATATTCCTCTCTTCCGATGTAAGGTAGAACGGGTCGCCGTATGTCGGCTCCTTGCAGCCGTAGAACGCATAGACCTCGTTGTCGGAATACTTCATCTTCTTGCACCAGTGCAGGAAAGTACAGAAAAGGTTCATGATGTTGATGACGGTAGTGCCGGAAAGCGACCTGGGTTTGCGTTTGATGAGCATACGAGAATCATAGAAATCGGGATGTTCCTGTTGTAACTGGTATTCATTTGCAACATAATCCCGGAAATCGTTCATCTGCTCCAGTGTGACCGTCTCCACAAAGAGCATGAAATTACGGTTGCCCAATATCTCCCTTTGGTAGTCGTGGTAACGTGACATTTTGCGTTCAAAGCGGATGATATGTTCTTTCGTCCTGTCCGCACCGTCATATTTTTCCAGATATTCGTGGATTCGGCAGAGCAGGTTCGGATGGTTGCGTTCGAAGGCACGTGCCGGATACAGCACATCCTCTATGACCTGCTTCAGCCATTTGCTGTCTGCCTTGTCCGAAAAGGTTTTCTCGACATTCTCTATAATGGAAGCAATCTGTCCGGGCAACCGTTTCTGCTCGGTGGCAGATACAGCCGTAGTGCGTTTATAACTGAGGGTGTCGGCATCCCAATACTTGTCATATACGGTAAGGGGAGAAACGACCTTTATATCCACATTTTTCTCCCGGACACGGAAGCAGATGTTCGATGTCGCAGAATCGTTCTTTTTCAGATAGACGGAAACTTTCATGTTCGGTGTGCTTTTGAATTACATTGCAAAGGTATATATAATTCCCGATAATGTTCCCATATATCCCGAAGAAACTTGAAACGGATTAAAACAAATTAAGATGTCAATCCCGAAATTGATACCACGTAAAATACTGTATATTAGTGGTTATATTTTCACTTGTTATGCTTTTCTTTTCATTTTCGAGTTTTCAATCCCTTAGTCAAAACATATATTGCAGTTCCACGCTTTCTGTTTCTTTAAACCCAAAATTTAACCGTCGTACGGGTGCTGGGACGACAAACAAAAACTTATTGCAACGATGAAAAAGTTGTTTTTCTTTGCGGCCGCTCTGTTTGCGGCAGTCTCGTTTTCGGCCTGCTCCGATGATAATGACAGCGATGCGTCAATTGTTGGCACATGGATGATTACCCATAGCGAAGGATGGGTGATTTACAGCGATGGAAGCCGCGATGATTTTAACGATGATTATCCGAATGACATTGATTTTTATTATTGGACTTATTCGTTCGATGATAAGGGTGCATGTGTGAGGAAAAGTTATACCGACCATGCAACAGACGATGACCATCCAACCTATTTCACCTATACGATTAGTGGAAAAACACTTACGTTGAAAGGGAAAACAGACAGCGAACTGACCGTTACGGGCACGATCAAAGAACTTACCTCGAATAAACTTGTCCTGTACTCAAGCGGGGAGGACGACGGCGAAAAATTTGAGTACACATATACTTATAAGAGAATCTGATTTTCAGCCATAACCCAATCGAGTGACAGACTTTGTAAAAAGGTTAATCTATAAGACCCTTTTGCAGAGTCTGTCACTTTTTTATTTTGTTTATATCGTTAATAATCTTATCTTTATAGATATGAAACGACATAATTATTTACGCGATATGAATAAATACAAACAACCAAAAACAGAATGAAAGTCCGAAACTTGGGAAGACAGGCAGATCATTCAAAAGACGGTCAGATGAAGCCCGACAGAGGGAATAGCCCTGCTTGTCGAAAAAATCAAAGACGGAATATACCCCGAAACATTTATTTATGTGTTTGCACCTAATATGGCAGACATAACAAAGCCCGTCGAAATTATCCTTGCAAAGAATCGGCGCTACCTATTCGGATGAAAGTGCGAACTTAAAGAGATGGACGGGATAATCGGCATAATGACACAGAACGAGGTCGGAATAGAGGGAACGGACGAACGGGTAAATTTGTTCGATTACCATGTAAAAGCCGATACAATACTAATCCAATACACAACGCCCGACGGACAGGAAGAGATGATGAAATTCCCGTTAGCAGGATTCTGCGAAAACTATTTACAATTGTTTATTTCAATATAAATTGTCTCAAATATTTGCTAATTTTGAAGAAAAAAATATGGTTCATCCGACATTTCGAGTGATGCGACAGTCATGTAGGGCATATAGCCTGAG
>ENA-UAMP01000351-UAMP01000351.1-human-gut-metagenome-genome-assembly--contig:-NODE-351-length-23910-cov-7.771914_pt1 | contig 23910 bp, 22 predicted proteins | sample MGYA00243285_ERZ654501 | MGnify/ENA primary metagenome ERZ654501 (study PRJEB26926, sample SAMN06164850) | human gut metagenome | biome: ENVO:00009003; feature: ENVO:2100002; material: ENVO:00002003...
GGGGTTGACAAGTCCCGGCGTAACGTATTTGCCGTTAAGGTCGATGACTTCGTATCCCGAAACGTCGGGTTTTTCGTCGTAAGATATTTTTGCGATTTTGTCGCCGTCAACGAAGATAGCGCATTTTTTGAAAACGCTATCGGCGTATCCGTCCCACAAATTTGCGTTGATAAATACTTTTTTTGACATATATATCACCTGTAAAAATTATTTATTATCAAGTTCGTCGATAAATTTATCGGTGTCTTCGGTGTCAAGCGCGACGTTGTTCGTTTCGACGTCGACCGCGGTTTTTTCGGATTCGTTCTTGCCGAGCCAGCCTTTTTTGTACATTATCCTTGCGACGCCGACGGTGAAGAGCGCGACGAAGGGCACCAATATACTTATTATACTCTCAATTTTCGGAATTGCAATACATAACGCGACCATAAGTATAACCGGCGGGAAAGCAATTTTCGGATTTCTTGAAACGTACACGACGGCAAGCGCGCCGAAGAGTGCGGGAAGCAGGTAATCCGCCGCTTTTTGCGCCGCGGGTTTTGCAAGAAGGTCGGCAAGGGGCGTCGCCGCGATAAGGATAACGCCGATAATTATAACGAGAATCGTTACTATGGACGAAACTGCGGTCGAAACCGTTGCGATGATGTCGCCTTCGTCCGTGTTCGATTTTGCGTTTTCCGCGTCGATGCATGACAGCGCGCAGGGCACTTTCAGGTTGGAAAGGTTGCCCGTAACAAAACCGAGATAAATGCTGGTCGCGCCGAGAAGCGGGGTGTAACTGATAAACTCCACCGCGCCGGCAGCCCAGTAAATAAGGATACCCATAATGCCGATACCGATTGCCGAAGCAGTCGGCCACGCGTCAAACACGATGCCCGCGACAATGGGGAATACCATCATCATGACAACGGACACTATGCTCCAAATTCTGCCATAAAAGTGAGTGTTTTCGGAATACGATTTATTTTTTCTTGAAATGTTTTTCATAATGCACCTCTTAAACTATGGCGTTGTAGATTGGAACAGAGCAAACCATACCCACAATCATCGAAACCGGTAGGGCATAGTCGTTGATCCAACGCCACTTCGTGAGTTTCTGAACTGCGCCGAATATGAGCATTACCGCCGCGGAAATCAGGATAATGAAAACGGGAATCCAGCCTTCGAGCCCGCTTGTAACTTTTGTAAAGTTCGTTGCGAAAAAGCAGCTTACGACGCCCATAAACATTGCGGTTGAAAGGATTTCGCCCCATTTTTTGTCTTTCTTTTCCATTTTAAGCATTCCCGACGAATACTTTTTCGTGAAAAACGCGACGAGTATGAGCGGAAGAAGACAACCGATGCTCATTATCATTGCGATTGTTACGAACTGTTCTGCGGTAATCGTCGATGCGGAAAAACTGTCCCACGGAAGATTCATCGACTTTGCGCCGATTTCGGCAGCCGACGTTTCGTACACAAGACTTCCGATGACCGACAGACGAAGCCAGGGCAAAGGAATCCCGAGTTTCGGCGCGAGAGCCGTCACGCCGATAAAAATGCTTATTGCAGGTGCGATTGAAAATATCGCGGCACGACGCGCAGTGCGCCTGATAACGCCTTTGTCCATGCCGATTTTTTTCGATTGTTTAACGACGCGGACAAGGAAGAATATCGATTGCGCGAGTACGTATAAAATTACCACCGCCGCTATGACGTAAAGCACCGCGGCGTTTGCGTTGAACGCTGACGATAAAATTTGTTTCATAACATCTTCCTGTTTAATGGTTTAATGAGTAAAAGTATAATACATAAATTCGACAAAAGTCAATTATTATACCGCAAGAAATTGCATTTTAATGCTAAAAATGATATTATACGATTTGAGGTGTAATATGGACTACAATCAGAAATCATTGAAACTGCACGAGGAACTCAAAGGAAAAATCGAAGTTATTTCAAGGGTGAAAGTCGGTGACGCCGAAAGTCTTGCAACGGCATATACGCCGGGAGTCGCCGCGCCTACGCTTGAAATTTCAAAAAATCCCGAAAACTCATACGTTTATACGCTACGCGGGAATCTTGTCGCAGTCGTGTCGGACGGCAGTGCGATTCTGGGGCTTGGAAACCTTGGCGGTCTTTCCGCAATGCCCGTTATGGAAGGGAAATGCGTACTGTTTAAGGAATTCGGCGGCGTCGATGCGTTTCCGATTTGTCTTGACACGCAAAATTCCGACGAAATCGTAAATATCGTGAAAAACCTTTCGATAAGTTTCGGCGGCATAAACCTTGAAGACATTTCAAGTCCCCGTTGCTTTGAAATCGAAAGACGACTTAACGATGAGCTTGATATTCCCGTATTTCACGACGATCAGCACGGCACGGCAATAATCGTCCTTGCAGGGCTTATAAACGCTTTGAAAATCGCAAAAAAAGACATAAAAGACGTGAAAATCGTCGTGAACGGTCCGGGGGCTGCCGGCACTGCGATAACCTGGCTTTTGAGGGACTTCGGCGCAAAAAATATTACGCTTTCCGACGAATACGGCATACTTTATCCCTCGCGCGATAATATGGAATGGCACAAGAAAGAACTTGCGGAAACTTTTAATAAGGAAGATATCCGCGGAAATCTTTCTGACGCCGTAAAAGGCGCGGACGTGTTCATCGGCGTGTCGAAAGGCAATTTGTTGACGACGGATATGGTGAAATCCATGAACAAAGACGCGATTATCTTCGCCATGGCAAACCCGACGCCCGAAATCTTGCCCGACGTCGCGAAACAGGCGGGCGCAAAGGTTGTCGGCACGGGGCGCAGCGACTTCCCGAATCAGGTCAATAACGTTCTGGCGTTCCCGGGAATTTTCCGCGGCGCACTTGACGCAAAAGCGCGAAAAATCACGAAAAACATGAAAATTGCCGCAGCCAAAGCAATCGCCGGCGTTATTTCCGACGACGAACTGAACGTCGACAATATTCTTCCAAAGCCTTTTGACAAAAGAGTAAAAGTTGCGGTGTCCAAGGCTGTTTTCGACGCGGCAATAGCAGACGGCGTGTGCCGTATGTGAAATAATTGACAAACTTTAATAAATAGGATATAATATAACCATAATAAAACCTAATCGATGATTTGTCGGAGAGTAAGTTTTAAGCATAATATGTTTATTATCGGCTTGCTTTTCGGCATGCCGATTTTTTTAAGGAGAAAATATGAAAAGACTGGGCGTTGTGGGCATCGTCGTTGAAGACAGGGACGTCGCTTCCGAAGTGCAGAAAGTTTTGTCGGAAAATTCCGAAATCATACTCGGTCGAATGGGGCTTCCCGACCGCGAAAGCGGTTTTTCGGCAATTTCCGTTGTCGTCAAAGGCAGCGTCGAGGAAATATCCGCGCTCACCGGGAAACTCGGCAAAATCAAAAACGTTTTCGTAAAATCCGCGCTCACGAGCGTTGATATAAACTAAACCAAAAAGGAGCAAAAAAATGAAAAAGAAACTTACGGCAGTAATGTTGCTTGTCGCGCTTGTTTTGTCAATCGGGCTTCTGACCGCTTGCAATAAAGACAACAAGAAAGGCAACGGAAACGATGTAACGTTGACGTTTGCGGCACCCGAAGGCACTCCCGCGCTTGCAATCGCAAGGCTTATCACGGACAATAAGTCGATTTCGGGCAAAAACGTAAACTATAAAATCGTAAATCCGAGTAATATCGCAAAAGAGATGCAGGCAGGGCTTTCCGACCTTGTGATTATGCCCGTGAATGCAGGCGCAACCCTTATAAACAAGGGTGCGGACTACAAACTCGTAAGCGTCGCGGTTGACGGCAGTCTTTATCTTGTCGGAAAAAATATCGACGAAGCGGCAAAAACTTTGACAATAAACGATATTAAAGGCAAAAGAATCGCTTGCATCGGTCAGCAGGGCGTACCCGGGCTTGTTTTCAGATATATTCTGAAAGAAAATAATATCAATATCGTCGACAGCCCGAAAAATGTGCCTGAAAACAGCGTTTACGTCCAATATGCCGGCGACGGATTGCAGGCAAAAACAGCCGTCGAAAACAAAAGCGTCGATTATGCGGTCGTGGGCGAGCCCGCGGCAACGACTTTCAAAACGAAGGGGTTCAACGCGCAAATGGATTTGCAGGCGGAATACAAAAAAGTTTCGGGCAAAGAAACTTATCCTCAAGCCGGCATTTTCGTGAAGTCGAGCCTTGCTTCCGACGCTGCGTTTATGGACGCGCTTTTCACCGCGCTTAAAGCAAGCAAAGAATGGGTGAAAAACAATCCGCAAAGCGTGAACGACTTTATGAAAGCAAACGCTTATGAATCTGCGGCATTCCCCGCGCCTTCGATTGCGAAATGCAACGTAAACGCCGAAAAACTCACCGCCGAAAAGAAAGCGGAAGTTCTGGCGCTTCTTAAAAACCTTGCGCCCGGCGTAGACTGGGATACCGTCAATTTGTTTTAATGAAAAGTTTTCTTAAAAACGAAAAAACGAAAAAGATATTTTTCGACATACTTTATCCGCTCATCGCGTTCGCGCTTGTGATTGCGATATGGGCGATTGTGGCGAAAGTTAAAAACAAGCCGCTTATACTGCCGTCCCCCGACGTCGTTCTAAAAAAATTTTTCACGCTCGGGGGAGAGGCGGGATTCTGGCGCGCGGTCGGATTTTCCGTGCTTCGAACTCTCCGGTGTTTTGCGGCGTCGTTTTTGATTGCATTTTTACTTGCGGCAATATCTATGGTTTTAAACCCCGTATATCGTGTGATTAACCCCGTTGTTTCGTTTTTACGCGCCGCGCCGACGGTTGCGGTCATACTTATTTTGTATGCGTTTTACAGCAATGAAACGCTTGCTTTCGTCGTCGGATTCCTGATTGCGTTCCCGATACTGTTCACGGCGATTTACAGCGCGCTCTCGGGCGTCGACAAAGACCTTATCGAAATGACAAAAATTTATAAGGTGAAAAAAATCGATGTCGTGAAAAACGTATATCTACCGGAGGTGGCGCCAAGTCTTTTCGATAACGCGCGTTCGACGCTGTCGCTCACGTTCAAAGTTATTATCGCGGCTGAAATTCTGACCTTTGTCCCGAAAAGTATCGGCAGCAAAATTTATACGGCAAACGCAAGTTTCGACGTCGCATATCTGCTTGCCTGGACGCTTGTCGCGATCGTGTTCGCGTTTGTTTTGGAAGCGGTCGTGTCGATTTTCAAAAAAATCTGGGAGAAAACAAGATGAAAGATATAATTTTCAAAAACTTTTCGTTTTCGTATCCCGATAAGGAAATTTATAAGAATTTCAACGCCAAATTTTTGGGCGGCAAAATAAACGTGGTGCTTGGCGCGAGCGGCGTCGGAAAAACCACGCTGTTAAACGCCCTTACGGGGCTTTCGGGATTTGACGGCGAGATTGAAAATATGCCAAAAAACGTGTCGTACATTTTTCAAAACGACAGGCTTGTAAAAACAATTTCGGTTGAAAAAAACCTAGATTTTGTCTTAAAAAACGCAATTCCCGACAAAACCGCGCGAAAAAATGCAATTTACGACATGGCGGAACTTCTGGAAATCTCCGACGTACTGAAAAGGTTGCCTACGGAAATTTCGGGTGGTCAGGCGCAACGCGTGCAGATGGCGCGGGCGTTTTTGTACCCGTCCGAAGTCATGCTTCTGGATGAACCTTTCAAAGGTCTGGACGTGTCGCTGAAAACCCGACTGATAGAAAAGTTTCTGGAACTTTGGGGGCGCGACGGGCGCACCGTCGTCCTCGTGACGCACGACGTTTACGACGCGCTTTTAATGGGCGATAAAGTATTCGTGCTATCGGGCAGTCCCGCCGACATCGTTTACGAAACCGAACTCACCGTTGAAAAGTCGGAAAGAAATCTTACCGACGCCGCCGTCACGAAGTACCGCGACGAAATCGTAAACAAAATAATTTGACGATTATACCTTAAAATTACGTCAACCGCTATAACTTGCGGTTGACTTTTTTTATAATACAATATATTATAATATTTATGATAATTATGGGTTTGGATCCGGGGCTTGCGACAATGGGCTTCGGTGTGATTAATCTTGAAAGGGGCGTTTATACCGTCATTGACTACGGTATCGTTTCCACGCCCAAAGAAGACACGCTGCCCGTAAGGCTTTCAAAAATCGAACAAGGCGTAACCACGCTTATCGAAACTTACAAGCCGTCGCAGATTTCCGTTGAGGAACTGTTCTTTTCCAAAAACATTACGACGGGCATTTCGGTTGCCGAGGCGCGCGGCGTTATGCTTCTGACTGCGGTGAAACTTATCGGCGACGAAGTGTACGAATACACGCCCAACCAAATCAAAATGGCAATCACGGGATACGGCGGGGCGGACAAAAAACAAATGCAACTTATGGTGCAATCGGTGTTGCGCCTTAAATCCCTGCCGCGCCCGGACGACGCCGCCGACGCGCTTGCGGTTGCGTTATGTCACGGACAGGTCGGCGCAAACAAAAACAATTTCAGGATAAAGTAGGAGTTTTATGTACAATTACATTACGGGAAAAGTCGTTTATTCTGCGGGCAACACGATTGTCGTCGACAACAACGGCATCGGATACGAAATCGGCGCAAGCAACTTCACGACGAATAAGTTTACGGAAGGCGAAATCGCAAAAATTTATACTTATCTTTACGTCAGGGAAGACACTTACGCATTATACGGTTTTTCGTCGATTGAGGAAAAAACGCTGTTTTTAAGGCTCATCGACATAAGCGGCGTCGGTCCGAAAATGGCAATGCAGATTTTAAGCGGGGCGGATCTTAATTCGCTTACCGTCGCAATCGCAACCGGCGACGTGAAATCCCTTTCGAAAATCAAAGGACTTGGTAAAAAAACTGCGGAACTTATCGTTGTCAGCATGCGCGATCAGGTTTCACTTGACTTAACCAACGCGCAAAGCGAAATATCCGCGGTTGTTGAAAAGGACGCGCAGGAAGCGGTTTTCGCGCTCGTATCGCTGGGCATTTCCAATTCGGACGCCGTCAAAATCGTCGCCGATGTTTCAAAAACCGAAAAAGGCGCGGAAAATATCATAAGGGAAGCGTTGAAACGCTTGTAAGAATATGGAAGGAGTTATCAGTAAATTTAACGGAGAATTTCAGGACGACAGGGTTATTTCGGCAAAGTCGACCGTCGACGATATCGAAGAAAACACTCTTCGTCCGAAGTTGTTATCCGAATACGTCGGACAAAGCAAGATAAAGCATAACCTCGACGTTTATATGACCGCCGCAAGAAACCGCGGCGACGCGCTCGACCACGTTTTGCTTTACGGCCCGCCGGGGCTCGGAAAAACCACGCTCGCGCACGTCATTGCAAACGAAATGGGCGCGCAGGTCAAGGTAACGAGCGGTCCCGCAATCGAAAAAGCGGCTGATCTTGCCGCGCTGCTTTCAAAACTTGAAAAGGGCGACATATTGTTCATCGACGAAATTCACCGTCTGAGCCGCAATATCGAGGAAGTTTTGTATCCCGCGATGGAAGACTTCTCGCTTGACCTTGTTACGGGCACGGGCGCGATGGCAAGCTCGCTCAGGCTTCAATTAAAACGCTTCACGCTTATCGGCGCGACGACGAAAGAAGGCATGCTTTCCAGCCCATTGCGCGACAGATTTGGCATAAAATTCCGTCTTGAACCTTATACGACGGAAGAACTTGCAAAAATCATAAAGCGCAGCGCAAACATTCTGGAAACGAAAATCGACGACGACGCATTGCAGGAACTTGCAAAATGCAGCCGCGGAACTCCGCGTATCGCAAACAGACTCCTGAAACGCGTGCGCGACTACGCCGATTACGAAAACCTGGACGTTATCAACCTTAATATCGCGAAAAAGGCGTTGAAACTTATGGACATCGACGAACTCGGTCTTGACGCGGTTGACAGAAACGTCCTTGAAACCGCAATCAAAAAATTCAACGGCGGCCCGGTCGGTCTCGATACGTTATCGGCGGCGACGGGCGAGGACGCAACCACCATCGAGGACGTTGTGGAGCCGTTCCTTATCCAACTCGGTTTTATCGCGCGCACGCCGCGCGGCCGCACCGTTTTGCCGCTTGCCTATGAGCATCTTGGCTTTGAATACATAGAAAAATAATGAAAACAAGCGACTTTTACTATGACTTGCCCGAAGGACTTATCGCGCAAACGCCCGTCGAACCTCGCGACAGCGCAAGACTTCTCGTCATGAACAAGGAAACGGGCGAGCTTACTCACACAATATTCAACAAAATCGGCGACTTTCTGAAAGAAGGCGACCTTCTTGTCGTCAATAATACCAAAGTTATCCCGGCAAGGCTTTACGGCTACCGCGCGGACAAGGAAAGCGTGACGAAATACGAGGCGCTTCTTCTTCGTCGCGTGAACTTTACCGATTGGGAATGTATTATGCGCCCGGCAAGGAAAGCGACCGTCGGCGCGAGGCTGAAATTTTCGGACGAACTTTTTGCCGAAGTCGTCGGTATCGGCGAAAGCGGAATCAGGACTTTGCGTTTTGAATTCGACGGCGTTTTTGAAGACATATTGTCAAGAGTCGGCAACGTGCCGCTCCCGCCGTACATTCACGAAAAACTCAAAGATCCGTCAAGGTACAACACCGTTTACAGCAAAATCGACGGCAGCGCGGCTGCGCCCACGGCAGGGCTTCATTTCACGCCCGAACTTATCGAAAGTCTGAAAAACAAGGGAGTCGAGTTTGCGGAAGTATTGCTGCACGTGGGGCTTGGGACGTTCCGTCCGGTGAAAGCGGAAGAAATCACCGACCACAAAATGCACAGCGAATATTACGAACTGTCGGAAGAAAACGAAAAAATCATAAACAAAGCGGTGAAAGAAGGGCGTCGCGTGATTGCAGTCGGTACGACTTCCGGCCGCGTTCTTGAAACGGTTGCCGACGAAAACGGTTTCGTCCACGCCGGACACGGCGAGACGCAAATTTTCATTTATCCCGGCTACAAATTCAAAATTCTGAAAGGAATGATTACGAATTTCCATTTGCCGGAAAGCACGCTTATCATGTACGTGTGCGCTTTTGCGGGCTACGAAAACGTGATGAATATGTACAAAACCGCGGTCGATATGAAATACAGATTTTTCAGTTTCGGCGACGCGACGTTGCTTATTTAGAAAGCGTAATAATACAATTTTGCATTGAAATTTCGTCAAAACGTAATAAATTTTGACAAAAATATAAAAAATTCGATGCATTATCGGCATAAACTTAAACTAATATAAAGGTTGACGTGAAATAATAATGGAAAATTTCAAGTATGAAATACTGCATACCTGCAAACAGACGGGCGCGCGTGTCGGCAGACTCACAACCCCGCACGGCGTGATTGAAACGCCCGTATTCATGCCCGTCGGTACGATGGCGACCGTAAAAGGACTTTCGCCCGAAGAACTGAAAGAAATGGGCAGTCAGATAATTCTTTCGAATACGTATCATCTTTATCTTCGCCCGGGTTCCGACCTTATCGAACGGGCTGGCGGACTGCACAAGTTCATGAATTGGGACAGACCCATTCTCACCGACAGCGGCGGATTTCAGATTTTCAGTCTTTCGTCGATGAGAAAAATCACCGAAGACGGCGTTACTTTCAACAGTTTTCTGGACGGCAGCAAGCATTTTATCGGCCCGGAAGAATCGATGCATATCCAACAGCAACTCGGCAGCGATATCGTTATGGCGTTTGACGAATGTACGGCGGCAGGCACCGATTACGAAAAATCCAAAGAGGCGATGGAACGCACTTTAAGATGGCTTGACCGGTGCAGTAAACACGATTTTTCGGGCAAACAAATGCTTTTTCCGATCGTTCAGGGCAATATGTATGCGGATTTAAGGCTTGAAAGTCTGAAACGCACGATTCCTTACGCAAAGTGCGGCATCGCAATCGGCGGTCTGTCCGTTGGCGAGCCGAAGCCCGTCATGTACGAAATGCTGGACGTTTTGCAACCGCATTATCCCGAGAATATGCCAAGATACCTTATGGGCGTCGGCAGCGCTGACTGCATCGTCGAAGGGTTTATGCGTGGAATTGATATGATGGACTGCGTGCTCCCGACGCGTATCGCAAGAAACGGCACGGCAATGACGTATAAGGGCGACCTGACGATAAGAAACGCGAAATATAAGGATGACTTTTCACCCGTCGAAGAAGGTTGCGACTGCTATTGTTGCAGGAATTACACAAGAGCGTACGTGCGCCATCTTATCAACACCGACGAAATTTTCGGCGGACGGCTGTTGTCGATTCACAACATAAGATTTTTGAACAGACTTGTGAACGACATCAAAAAGGCGATATGGGAAGACCGTTTGCGCGATTTCCGCGACGAGTTCTTTGAAACGTACGAATTCCGCCGCGAGCAGGACAAAGAAGCCTTTAACAAGTGATTTTTCGGGCATTTTGATAAGATAATCGGCAAATTTCTCGATATTTTACGATAACGCTTGCAAAATGTCAAAAAATAAAGTAATATTAAAAAACAAAAATGAAATAAACAAGGAGATTTTATAAATGTTTGTACAAGCACTTGCAGCTCAACAATGGGTATCTATTGCGATTCTTGCGGTATTTTTCGTACTCATGATCGTTATGACCATCATTCCCCAAAGGAAAAGAAAAAAAGAATATCAGGATCTGATGAGCAACCTGTCTGTCGGCGACAAAGTTATGACAATCGGTCGCCTTATCGGCAAGATTTACGCGATTGACGATGACAGCAAACAAGTTACGCTCAACGTCGGCACCGACGAAAGCGAAACCCTTATCGTCATCGACAAAAACGCAATCGCAACCGTTATCGACAGCAAAAACAAACCCAAGACCGAAGAAAAGCCCAAAAAGCCCAATCTCGGCATCAATAAGAAACATCACGACGAGTCCGTCGACGACACTTCCGCGACGGAAAGCACCAACGACATCACCCTCGGCAACACCGAAGACGTGAGCATCGACAGCAAGGAAGACGTGAAAATCGACAACGACGAAGATATCAAGTTTTAATTGAAATTTTTGAAAAATCACAAAAATCCCGCAGTTTTGCGGGATTTTTTGTTGCAAAATTGTCAGTTCTTTTGTTTTACGTTTACCTTGATTATTCCTGAAAACGCGCCTGCGAGAACGCCGAAAAGAAGGTCAAAATAATTAAACTTCACGCCGTCGAATTTTTCAAAAAGGGCAAAAATCAAAAAGGCAAGCAATACGTATAAAACGCCTGCCGTAATGCCTTTTATAAGTCCGCCGCTTTTCGTTTTGAATCCGACAAGCACGCCGAAAATTATCGCAAGAATTTTTGCGACAGTATTAAGAATAACCACGCCTTTTTCCGATACGTTTGAAAATTGTACGATAACTGCTAGTGTCAATACCGCGGCAAACGAAAACAAAATCGAAAACAGGACGGCTTTTGCAACGTCAATAAAAAAAGTTTTGTCGGGTTTTTTCATAAATCACCTTAAAAATGTTTATGCGGTTTCGGAAAAATTTATGATTTTTTTAATATTTTTCGCGTTCTTAATTGTTGTATAGTAAATAATATTATGATATAATATCTATATAATTTTTATCAGACTGCCTATTTTGCGGTTTTTCACGCCGCTTCGGCACTATATATTGATTGGAGGACACCTTGGCACACGATGACAGACGTTACGGCAATTACGACAGCAGAGCAAACCGTATTGCCGGCGGTATATTGATTATTATCGTTTCGCTTTTATGTTTTTTATCGCTCGTCAACGCATTGGGCGGCGTAGGGCGCATGATTTCGTCGTTTCTTATCGGCGTTTTCGGCTACGCGTCTTTCGCATACTCGATCGTGGGCACTTTTATCGGCGTAATGGTTACTTTCGGAAAGCGCGTTACGCTTCCGCTCAACAAAACTCTGAAATATCTTTCGCTGTTTTACATCGCGCTTCTTGCGTTGCACGTATGGTTTTCAAAGGATTATTTCCTTACCACGTCGTCGTACGGCGCGTATCTCAAAGCGCTTTACAACGGGGAATCTGCGGCAGGTCTTCTTTACGGTATCGTCGCATGGCTTTTCATGAAAGTCCTAACACCCGCGTATTCGATTGTCGCGCTTATTCTGCTGTTTGCGGTTTTAAGCATTTTTACGGTATATCCTGTGCTTGTGAATCGTTTGCCTTACCGCACGAAATCAACCAAAATCAAAGCGAATAAAAAGGGCGAAAGCCCCGTCCTTACCGACATTGCCGACGCTTCGCGCGAAGAACGCATTGTCGAACAACCCATTGGCAACAAACTTTTTGTCGGAAGTCTGAACGAAAACGGTTCTGACAAGCCCAAAAAGGCAAAAAACAGATTCTCGCTGCTGTTCCCGAATCAGGATACGGCAGGCGTTACCGCCGACAGCGTGAAAGAACCCGTCTTCGATACCGACGACGTCAAACGTAAGCGCGCAAAAGAAAAACTTTACGGCAAAAAGGACGATAAAAAAGTTGAAGAAAGCGGCAAAACCGTTACTTTCGGCACGGCAAACGCAAACGGCGAAGAAGATATAAAACCGTCGCTTGACAGCCAGTCGTTCACGTTCAACCGCGACGGCGGCAAAAAACGTCCGCAAACTTTGAAGGAAGCGTTTGACCTTCCCGAAAGCGACGAAGAAAAAGCGCGCGACATTCAGGAGCGTTTCGGATATATCCTCGACACCCCGACCACCGCAAACGATATCCGCGGCGCGGCGTCGAAACGCATTGCGGAACCTCGTCGCAAAAAGCCCGATCCCGTCCCCGAAAAGGAAGAAGAAAAGAAAAACGACAACGGTATTCCCGAGGGTATGCCGTATTTTATCCGCGACATTTTGTACGGTGATAAGGACAAAAAGAACGAAAAAACCGAAACAAAGGCGGCAAAACCCGACGAAGAAGTCGTCGCGCCTTCCTATAAACCCATTGAAAAACCCGCGGACACTCCCGTGATGAAATCGATAAATCATACGGAGCCCGCTGCAAAACCCGTCGAAAAACCCGAGGTCAAGAAGGAATCCGACAAATCCTCGGGCACGGGCAGTATCTTCACAATGTTCGGCGCGCCGCTGCCCGAAAAGAAAAATTCCGGCACGGTGAAACCCGTGAATAAGGTCGAGCCCGAAAAGAAAGAACCTGCAAAACCCGAAGAAATCGCAAAACCCGTGACGAACAACGTTTACGAGCGTCCCGCGACCGACAGCGAAAAAACCGAAAAAGTGTTGCCCAAACTTTCGGGCGACGGGTACAACTCGGGATATGAACCCGACAACACTCCGCCCGAAAAACCCATGACTCGTTTTGAAGAAATGCAGGCGGAGTCGAAAATTTCCGACGCGAAAATGCCCACCGATAAGGAAATCAACGATACGTTCAATCCGACGCCCTCAGCAAAACCCGTCGAAAAACCGCGTCAGCCTTACGCCCCGCGTGAAGAAAAACCGCGTGAAGAGCAAAGGTCGCTTAAAGACACGTCGTACGGCAACACGTTCCCCGTTGGGAAAAACGCAAAAACCGTGTCGGTTACACCCGCGAAAAAGGACGACAGACAAATCTCGATTGACCAGAGCATTCTTCTGGAACAACAAAAGAAACCTTATTACGCGCCGCCAATCGACCTTCTCAACAAAGGTCATTCTGACATCGTTGCGGAAGACTTTTCGGAAAAAATCGAAAAACTCGAACAAGTCTTTATGGAATTCAATATCAACGCAAAGGTTGTCGGCGTTACGCAAGGTCCGACGTTCTCCCGTTTCGAACTGCAAATGCCCGCGGGCATTTCGGTCAGTAACGTCACGAAGTATGCCGACGACATCGCAATGAAACTGCAAGTCAAGGGCGCGATCCGTTTCGAAACGCCGATCCCCGGGAAAGACGCATTCGGTATCGAAGTCGCAAACGACGTACGCACCCCCGTGCTTCTCAGGAGCGTTCTCGAAGGCGAAAAGTTCAACAGGAGCAATTCGGAACTTACTTTCGCGCTCGGCAAAGACATTGCAAACCAGGACGTCGTGTGCGATCTGGAATCCATGCCGCACCTTCTTATTGCCGGCGGCACTGGGAGCGGTAAATCCATTTGTATAAACGGACTTATCGTAAGCTTGCTGTACAGAAACGGCCCGTCCGACTTAAAACTTATTCTCATTGACCCGAAGATGGTTGAAATGGGACCGTACAACGGTATCCCGCACCTTCTCGTGCCGGAAGCAATCGACGACGTTGCGGCGGCTGTCAACTCGCTTGACTGGGCGATAAACGAAATGAGAAGAAGATTCAGTCTGTTCAAGGGAATCAGCGCAAGAAATATTTCGGAATACAATCAGTACGCCCGCGAACACGAAGGCGTCGTGAAACTTCCCAGAATCGTCATTATCTTTGACGAGCTTGCCGACTTTATGTCGCAACAAAAAAGGAATATCGAAGATAAAATCAACTCGCTTGCACGTCTTGCTCGCGCAGCGGGCATACACCTTATCATTTCGACGCAACGCCCGTCCGTCGACGTCATCACCGGCACGATTAAGTCGAACTTGCCGTCGCGTATAGCGTTTTCGCTGAAAACCGCCGCGGACAGCAGCACGATTCTGGGCGAAGGCGGCGCTGAAAAACTTCTTGGCAAAGGCGATATGCTTTATTATCCGCAGTCGTTTAACGAGCCGGAGCGTTTGCAAGGTTGCTATGTCAGCACAGAGGAAGTGTCGGCAGTCGTAAAATATATCAAAGAGCACAACGAGGCTTATTTCGATCCCGACGTTCAGAACTCGATATTCAAGCAGCCCGAGGAAGAAAAAGAACCCGAAGAAGTACCGCAAAGGAACAGTTACGCCCATACTCCCGTCGGCAGAAACGGGGAGTCGAAACAGTTCATCGACGCCCTGCAAATGTGCGTGAAGGAACAAAAGGCGTCGATATCACGCATTCAGCGTAAATTCGGCGTGGGCTACGGCACGGCGGCAAACCTTGTCGAGCTTATGGAAGAAAAGGGCTACGTATCGCCGAACAAGGGCGGCAACACACAGCGCGACGTACTTATCTCGATGGAGCAGTTTATGCAGATTTACGGCGCGGTCGCGGAAAATCCCGACTCCACCGAATTCGACCTGCCGGAGGACGTACAATGAGCGTTAAACTCGGGATAATAAGTCTCGGTTGCGATAAAAACCGCGTCGATACTGAAAATCTGCTTGCTTATGCGGGCGACGCCGGTATCGAATTTACGGCGGACGAAAACGAAGCCGACGTAATACTTATCAATACCTGCGCGTTTATCAAAAAAAGCCAGCAGGAAGCCATCGACACCATTCTGGAATTTGTCGAAAAGAAAAAGGAACGCGATTTCAAAATTATCGTTACGGGCTGTCTGCCCGAAAGGTACAAGCAGGAAATCGTCGACGCAATCCCGGAAGTGGACGCATTCCTCGGTATCAGCGAATACAGCAAAATCGCCGACGTCATCAAATCCGTCGAGGAGGGGAAAAGGGTCGTTGACTTCACGCCGTGCGACTTGCCGTCGACAAAACGCGTGCTGACGACGCCGTATCATTATGCGTATCTCAAAATCGCGGAAGGTTGCGACAATCACTGCACGTATTGCGCGATTCCGAAAATCCGCGGGAAGTTCAGAAGCCGCACGATCGAAAGTCTGTACGACGAAGCGAAAATTCTCGTTGACGAATACGGCGTGAAGGAATTGAATATCGTGGCGCAGGACATCACGCGTTACGGCATCGACCTTTACAACGAATACGCTCTCTTAAAACTACTGGACAAAATCACGTCGCTTGACGTCGAATGGGTAAGGCTTTTGTATTGCTATCCGGAGCTTTTAGGCGACGACCTTATAAAATATATCGCAAAAAACGACAAAATTTGCAAATATGTTGACATTCCCTTGCAACATATTGATGATACGATATTAAAGACGATGGGGCGACGGACCTCCGAAAAGGAAATCAAAAACCTTATTGAAAAAATCAGAACCGCCGGCGACGTCGCGATTCGCTCGACTTTCATCGTCGGTTTTCCCGGTGAGACGGACGAACAGTATCAAAAACTTTACGACTTCATCGGCGAATACAAGTTGAATTACGCGGGATTTTTCGCGTACAGCAAGGAAGACGGCACCGCCGCAGCGAAACTCAAAAACCAGATTCCGCAAGCGGTCAAAAACAAACGCCTTAAAAACATCACCGCGCTTCAAAGCAAAGTGATTTTCGAAAACAACAAAAACTATGTCGGTAAATCTTTGAAAGTTCTTTACGAAGGTATCGACTACGACAACAATATATTTTACGGTCGTCCCGAATTCTGCGCACCTGAAGTCGATGCGAAAGTTTTGTTTTCAAGCGACTATCTTGTGAACGTCGGCAATTTCTACGACGTCAAGATTACCGGCGCAAACGGATACGATCTCGTTGGAGAAGTGAAATGAAACAACTTAATCTTCCAAACAAAATAACGCTTGCAAGAATCGCGTTGATTCCCATCGTTGTGATTTTATATTTCGTGAATTTTCCGTATCATGAAATCGCGGCGTGCATAGTGTTTATGCTTTGTTGCAGCACCGACTTTATCGACGGCAACATCGCAAGAAAAAGAAATCTCGTGACCGACCTCGGGAAATTTCTGGACCCGATTGCCGATAAGGTCATCGTCGTCATTATGCTGTTTGTCTTTGTCGGCGACGGCACGCTGCCCGGATGGTACAACCAGATTATCGCAGGCGTTATCATAAGCCGCGAAATTATAATTACCGCATTCCGCATAATCGCCGTGCAGAAAAACGTCGTGCTTGCGGCAGACAAACTCGGCAAAATCAAAACGACGTTTCTGGACATCGGTCTTATCGCGCTGACGATGAGCACGATCCAAACCGGGGAAATCGCGGGGAAAGCCTTTTATTTCTTTGACTGGCTCGGACAAATCACGTATTATATCGGCGCGTTTTTCGCAATCGTGTCGGGCGTGAATTACGTCCTGAAAAACAAGCAGGTGCTTGCCGATAAAAAACCCGTCGAAACGGATTTGCCCGCAAAAACTTTGTCCGAAACCGAAAAAGAAAACGACGTGGAGGAAATCGTAAACCATGATTAACGTGCCCGAATTCGTCGACGGAAAAAAACTTAACGTTGCCGTCGCTACGATTCTTCTGGAAAACAATCTGAAAATCTCGGTGGCGGAAAGTCTTACCGGCGGCGAGGTCGCGGCAAAACTCGTTGACGTTGCGGGGATTTCCAAATCGTTTATCGAGGGCATCGTCGCTTACGCAAACGAGGCAAAAATGAATCGCCTGGGCGTCAGCGCGGAAACGCTTATCAAGTACGGCGCGGTGTCGGAAGAAACCGCAAAGGAAATGGCGGAAGGGCTGATAAAAGGCGACGTTACCGTATCCGTCTCGACAACGGGCATCGCAGGGCCTACGGGCGGCACGGTTGAAAAACCCGTCGGCACGGTATGTTTCGGTTTTTGTCTGAACGGAAAAACGTTTACGGAAAGACAAATTTTTTCCGGCACGCGTGAGGAAATCCGCAAAAAATCGACGGATTTCGCGTTTTATAAACTTTATTTGTTGCTGTCGAAAGAGTTTTCAAAACTCGACGACAACGACGTGTTGAAGTTGTCCGACATCGAAAACAAGGATCCCCTTGCGTTTTACGTCGGGCGCACCGACGCTGGCGAAGACGTTTTCACAAACTTCAAAGACCTTGCAAACCTGCTTATCGGCGGCGCAAGCGGCACGGGAAAATCGGCGTTTATCAGAAATATTCTGATTACGCTTTTGCTCAAAAACAAGCCCAGCGAAATAAGTCTTGTTCTTGCCGATCCGAAAAACGTCGAGTACAACGACTTCGTCGGTATCAAAAACGTTTACCGCAACAAAGTCTTGAAAACGTCGGACGAGGTCATTGAAATGCTGAACGAAACCTACAAGGAAATGCAGCTCAGATACAAGCGTTTCAAACACGTCAGCGTCAGGAACGTTTACGAATACAATCAAAGCGCGATTACAAATGGCATGCCCGTTTATCCGTACGTCATCATCGTTATCGACGAGTACGCCGACTTTATTTTTGAAAGGCGGAACGACTTTGAAGAAGCGATAAACAACCTTGCGCGGCTCGGGAAAGCGGCGGGAATTCATCTTATTATGAACACGCATTGCACAAACGTTGACGTCATAACGGGCGTTATCAAACAATGTTTTGCCTCGCGAATCGCGTTTTCCATGCAAAGTCTTGCCGATTCTTTCACGATGATCGGCGTGGGCGACGCGGCGAATATAACGGAGGCGGGCGTTGCGTGTTTCCTGCCCGTTGTAAAATTCGACCCGACACGTGTAAGAATCCCGAACCTTTCGGAAACGAAATTAAAGGAATATATCGAAGTCGTAAAATCACAATAATTCCTTAAAAATATTCAAAAACCAACAAAATTTTGAAAAATTACGTCAAAACACAATAAAATTTGGCGATAAAATATAAGGAGAAAAATATGGCAACCGATTCCAAAGAAAAAGTAAAAAACCTTGAACAGGCTTTACAACAGATAGAAAAACAGTTCGGTAAGGGCGCGATTATGAAATTCGGCGAGACCGAAGTTCAGAAGGTCGAAGCAATCCCCACGGGCTGTCTTACTCTTGACATCGCTCTCGGCATAGGCGGCATTCCGCGCGGCAGAATTATCGAAATTTACGGGCCCGAATCTTCGGGCAAAACGACCGTCGCGCTTCACATGATCGCAGAAACGCAGAAACAGGGCGGTATGGCGGCGTTTATCGACGCGGAGCACGCGCTCGATCCTTATTACGCGCAGGCTCTCGGCGTTCAGATCAACGACTTGTACATCGCGCAACCCGACAGCGGCGAGCAGGCTTTGAACATTACCGAAACGCTTGTCAGAAGCAACAGCATCGACCTTATCGTCGTGGACAGCGTCGCGGCGCTTACCCCGCAGGCGGAAATCGACGGCGAAATCGGCGACAGCAGCGTCGGTCTTCAAGCAAGACTTATGTCGCAGGCAATGCGTAAACTCACCGCAATCTGCAACAAATCCCGTTGCAGCATCGTTTTCATCAACCAACTTCGTGAAAAAGTCGGCGTGATTTATGGCAGCCCCGAGGTTACGACGGGCGGTAAAGCGCTGAAATTCTATTCGTCGGTGCGTATCGACATCAGAAAAGCCGACACGATTAAGGACGGCGCGGAAGTTATCGGCAACCGCACAAAGGCTCGTATCGTCAAAAACAAGGTCGCGCCCCCGTTCAAAGTTGCGGAATTTGACATTCTTTTCGGCAAAGGAATTTCACTTGCAGGCTGCGTGCTTGACGTCGCAACCGATATGGGACTTGTCGAAAAAAGCGGAAGCTGGTATTCGTATAACGACGAAAAAATCGGTCAAGGCAGGGATAAAACGTTGGATTATCTTAACAAAAATCCCGACGTTTTCAACGAAATCAACGAAAAAGTCCGTGAAAAAGTCTTTGCGGACAAATAATTTTATAATTTTTGCCACGGCTCACCCCGTGGCATTACCGCATAATCAAAGAAATTAAAGCCGACACGCGCCGGACGGCGCGCAAATAAATCGGTTTTATGAATATATAGGAGGATATAAACCAAATGACAAGCATTACAACACAATTGCTTGCTGTCTTGTCGGGCGGCGCAATCGCAGGAATCGCGGTCGCAGCACTCGCAGTAGGACTCGCCGCAGGTGTTGCCGGTTATATGTATTACTACAAACATAAAGTCGGCACCGCTAAATCGGAAGCAGATAAGTTAAAAGCCGAGGCGGCAAAAATTATCGAAGACGCTAAGGTCGAGGCAAAAACCGCTCGTAAAGAAGCCTTGCTCGAAGCAAAAGAAGAAGAACATCGTCTTCGTGCGGAAATCGATAAGGAAGCAAAAGAAAGAAAAGCAGAGTATCAGAAAACCGAACAACGTCTTCAATCCAAAGAATCGTACCTTGACAAAAAGGACGACGCGTTGGATAAGAAACAGGAACAACTGGAAGTTCAGAAAAAACAACTTCAATCCAAAGAAGAAGAGTTGCAGAATATCGAGGATAAACTCAAAAATTCGCAATTCCTTCTTGAAAAAGAACTTGAAAGAATCTCCGGCATGACCAGGGACGAGGCAAAACAACAACTCATGGACGCGCTCATCGACAGCGCGAAAAAGGACGCGGTACAAACCGCAAAACAAATCGAGGCGGAAGCCAAAGAAAACGCCGAAAAGAAAGCGCAAAACATTATTTCGCTTGCAATTCAAAGATGCGCCGCAGACCACACGACGGACACCACCGTTTCGGTTGTCGCGCTCCCCAACGACGAAATGAAAGGGCGCATTATCGGTCGCGTAGGTCGCAATATCCGTGCGCTTGAAAGTGCGACGGGCGTTGACCTTATCATCGACGATACCCCCGACGTCGTTACGCTGTCGGGATTTGACCCTGTACGCCGCGAAATCGCGCGTATCACCCTTGAAAAACTTATTCAGGACGGAAGAATTCACCCCGCACGCATCGAAGAAATGGTCGATAAGGTCAAAAAAGAAGTTGACGGCCTTATCAAAGAAGCGGGCGAAAATGCGGTGTTCGAGTGCGGTATTTACGGCATTCATCCGGAACTTATCAAAATTTTGGGCAAACTTAAATATCGTACAAGCTACGGTCAAAACGTGTTGCAACACTCGCTGGAAGTTGCGTTCCTTGCAGGCGTTATGGCGTCGGAACTCGGCGCGGACGTCAAAGTTGCAAAACGCGCGGGGCTTTTGCACGATATCGGCAAAGCGGTTGACCACGAAATCGAGGGCACTCACGTCCAGATTGGCGTCGATTTGCTGAAAAAATATAAGGAAAGCGCTGCTGTCATTCACGCGGTTGCGGCTCACCACGGCGACATCGAGGCAACAAGCGTCGAAGCAGTCCTTGTTCAGGCAGCCGACGCAATATCAAGCGCACGTCCCGGCGCACGTCGCGAATCGCTTGAAAACTACGTCAAACGCATTGAAAAGTTGGAAACAATCGCAAATTCCTTCAATGGCGTTGAACAGTCTTACGCAATTCAGGCAGGGCGCGAAATCCGCGTTATGGTCAAACCCGAGGTCGTCGACGACACCACTACGGTTTTCCTTGCAAAAGAAATCGCTAACAAGCTGGAAGCGGAACTCGAATACCCCGGACAAATCAAAGTTACGGTTGTCAGGGAAATCAGAAGCGTCGACTACGCAAAGTAATCAATTTAACCCCAACAAAACCAAAACAAAAACCGTCCGAAAGGGCGGTTTTTTCTATACAAAAAAAAGACACCGCGATTTTTTTGAAAGAGGTGGATTCGTATAAGAGCGAGAGCGAGCGTGCTTGCACGCATAGCGAAGTGTCCAGCACCGAAACAGGTGGTTCAGAATCCACCCTAATATGCGGATGAGGTGGATAGCCTCGGCGTTGGGTAAGTTTGTATATAAACTACGAAACGCCACAAAGGGTATAACAAGAATATGTAAAGTGAACAACGGCGCCGTTGCTATATGCAACGGTGCGAACCGCGGCTTACGCACGCGGTATCTCATACACTCTCTTTCGCACAAAAAAAGAAAGCATCGGAATTTCGATGCTTTCTTTTTTGTGAGTAATCCAAAATTTTGATACCGTTTCAAAATGGGTACAAATTTTTGAACTATGGGTGCATCTTCCTACAAGGGTTTGCACCCATTTTAGTTCGATAAATTGGAATTTGTAATGCTGTTAAGCGCAGTTATCTACCTAATAGTTGTTCGAGTGCGGGAGTTATCGTATTTGTAAGCACCTCGTATCCTGCGGATGTTAAGTGACCGCCATCGGTCGTATATTCTGCATATATTTCACCTGTTTCAAGATTCAAAAGTGGAGAATACAGATCGACAAATTCGTATCCGTATTTTTCTGACAGGAGCTTTATTTTAACGTTGTTATAAGCTGCTTTTTGATTGTTTTTGCCCCATTCATGACTCATAGATGTAAGAGATAGCAATACTATTTTGGTATTTGGCAGATTTTCCTTAAATCCCTTCAAAATATTTTCATAGTTATCAAACATTGTATCAAAGTTGTTTGCCCCTATGAGCATGACTGCCACTTTAGGCTTTAAATCATAAACCGATACCTTAAGACGTTTTTCAAGACCAAAGGTCGTTTCACCACCAATTCCGCGATTAAGAACAAGATATTGCGGAAAGTATTTTTCAAGATCGTATCCGTCGGTAAGGCTGTCGCCAAGGAATGCAACGTCCACCTCATAGTCATCATATTTCTCGTTTTCCGCTGTATACATAGCAAGCTTTGCGTCATAATACTCCTGCACCGCTTTTAATAATTGCTCCTTCTCTCGCTTTTGCGGCAATGCCACAGCAAAAATATATGTAAGACTTACCCCTATAGCCAATAAAATAGAGAACGCTACCGTTGCAAGAATAATCTTCCTCTTTTTAGTCATAAAGATCCCCTCATAATTTGTTAATCATATTAAAAGTGGCCGTCAAATTCTTATTTATCGGTGAGTTTATTATATCACATAATCCATTGAAAATCAATAATTCTTTTGAGCGAATCAATAATTGAACGATACCCCATAAATTGAACGATAAGGGTATAAAGTGAACGATTTATATTTTACGGCTAAAACAAAAAAGGCTTGCAAGAATGAAAACTATCCCTGCAAGCCTACATTTTTGCTAAAAAATCAATGAAAAAGGGCAAAACACCCTTATTTTGCAATAAAAAAGCCATAATACCGATATTTTTCGTATCAATATTATGGTTTCTTTATGCTGGGAAGAGGTGGATTCGTATAAGAGCGAGAGCGAGCGTGCTTGCACGCATAGCGAAGCGTCCAGCACCGAAAGGTGGTTCAGAATCCACCCTAATATGCGGAAGAGGTGGATAGCCTCGGCGTTGGGTAGTTCGTAAATAAACAGCAAAACGCTGCATTGTGTAGTGCAATGATAAACTAACTGCACAACGGCGCCGTTGCTATACGCAACGGTGCGAACGGTTGCTTTGCAACGGTTCTTCATCCACTCTCTTTCGCAAAAAAATAACAGCATTGATACAATGCTGTTATTTTTTGTGGGAAGAGGTGGATTCGTTTAATAGCGGAACGGGCAAGTTTACTTGCATAAGTGGAGCGTCAGCACCGAAACAGGTGGTTCAGGCGCAATGCGCCGCGCGGTGTATACCGCGCAGAATCCACGATTCGCAGCATAAAAAAAGACACCGCATTGCGATGTCTTTTTTTTGGTGGGAAGAGGTGGATTCGAACCACCGAAGGCGGTGCCAACAGATTTACAGTCTGCTCCCTTTGGCCACTCGGGAATCTTCCCACGCTTGGAGCTGGTGGTCGGAGTCGAACCAACAACCTGCTGATTACAAATCAGCTGCTCTGCCATTGAGCCACACCAGCGAGGTGTTTGGAACGAATACTCTGTGCCGCACCATCCGTATAAAAATGGTGCCTTGGGGCGGAGTTGAACCACCGACACAGGGATTTTCAGTCCCTTGCTCTACCAACTGAGCTACCAAGGCGTTTATGGCGATTCGAAGGGGAGTCGAACCCCTGACCTCTAGCGTGACAGGCTAGCGTTCTAACCAACTGAACTACCGAACCACAATTTATTAAGTTTTTTGGTGGGCCTTCACGGACTTGAACCGCGGACCAATCGGTTATGAGCCGACCGCTCTAACCAACTGAGCTAAAGGCCCTAATCTTTTTGGTGGTCGGGGTGAAGAGACTCGAACTCCCGACCTCATGGTCCCAAACCACGCGCGCTACCAAACTGCGCCACACCCCGATAGCGGGAATTGTTCGCCATTCACAAGCGACTTTTAAATAATACGATAATACAAAAAAAA
>ENA-UAMP01000398-UAMP01000398.1-human-gut-metagenome-genome-assembly--contig:-NODE-398-length-21692-cov-5.126450_pt1 | contig 21692 bp, 10 predicted proteins | sample MGYA00243285_ERZ654501 | MGnify/ENA primary metagenome ERZ654501 (study PRJEB26926, sample SAMN06164850) | human gut metagenome | biome: ENVO:00009003; feature: ENVO:2100002; material: ENVO:00002003...
AGCGAGTCTCCGTTGAAGTCTTTCCACTGGTCGAGGCTTTTGCCGTCGAAGAGCAGCTGCCAGCCGTCGGCGATTTCGGCCTGGGTGAGGGTGTTGTGTTTGGGGCAGCAGGAGCAGAGGCTGGCTGCGATGAGTCCCGTCGCGAAGAGCGTGCGGAACAGAGTGCGGCTTGGGTTCGATTTCATTAAGATAGAAATTTAAGTAGTAATTCTTTATCTCGTCTCGCGAAGTAAAAATAGATGAAAAGTTTTCCGCTGTACGATAAAATAGTACATATCGAGGCCAATAATCTGAATGGAAAGGAAAAATCGAATTGTCGCGTCATGAAACGTCGTCTTGCAACACCGAGATGTACGAAATTGGCCTTTTTCTGTATCATATTATCTTTGTAGAAAGTCCTGCATTTATTACATTTGTCAATAATCCAAATTTCTATGAAACGAATTTTCCGCTGTATTGCTGCATTTTTGTTTCTACTCTATATCTTGTTTCTGCCGGGGCGTGCCGAATCGGCGAACGCCTCTGTTTATCATAATCTGCGTAACTATACTGTGGATGACGGCCTGTCATCCAATCACGTCTATGGCATCGTTCAGGACTCGATAGGATTCATCTGGTTCGGAACCGACAACGGATTGTGCCGTTTCGACGGCTGTGAGTTCCGCTGTTACACCCATACCGATGGCGACCGGTCGAGCATTTCGAGCAACAATATCCGCCGGCTGATGCTCGACAGCCGCGGGCAGATCTGGCTCGCACTTGATAACGGCGTGGACATTTACACACCCGCGACCGACCGTTTCCGACATTTCGATGTCAGAACTTCCGACGGAGCATGCGTTACGGGACAGACGACCGAAGTCATTGAGGACAGGGAAGGTGAAATTTGGATTGCGACTGTCAATTCGGGGCTTTTTCGCTGGAATCCTGTAACGGAATGCCTTACGGTTTACCGCCATGTTCCCGGTGATGACACCTCCATCGCGCAGGATTATATCTCTACCATTTACGAAAGCAAGGATGGAACCATATGGATTGGAACTTACAGCGAAGGGTTGTGCGCTTTTTCCAAGCAGACAGGATGCTTCACTCATTACCGGAAGGAAACAGACGGACGGAATTGCATTTCGGATAATTCGATCGATGCCATCACAGAAGATTCATACGGCACGTTGTGGCTCGGGACGGTAAGTTCCGGTCTTGATCGCTTCGACCGGAGCACAGTCCGTTTCACCAATTATGACGATAGGAATGGGGAGGGCCGATTGCAACGTATCCACTGCCTGGCAGAGCGGGCGCCGGGCGAATTGCTTGTCTGTGCGAACAGTGGTGCGACACTCTACCGTATTTCTGAATCGGAACTTCGTCCCATAGAGGACACTGAAGTTCCCTTCATGCGTACCAAGTGTTGCAACATCTTCTCTTTTCTATACGACCGCGAAGGAAATTTCTGGTTCGGATCTTGTTATGAGGGTGTAGAATTTCACCCGGCCCGTAACAGCTTCACTTGCTATGCCACACGAAAGAACGATAGTTCCGACCGGGGTAAGGTCGTCAGCGCGGTCTGTGAACTGAAAGACGGGCAGTATCTATTGGGAAACGAAAATGACGGCATCCTGCTCTTCGACAGACATGCCGGCACGGTCGTTCCGTACCGCACGGCTCAAAACGTTGGGACTGCCATTTACAACGTCTTTTCAATGCTTGTCGATGACCAAACGCTCTGGATCGCCGCTTTCCAACGGGGTATCGAAGCCGTGGACTTGAAAAGCCGAACCGTGAAATCCTATCTTGCAGATCCGTCGGATCCCAGTTCTCGTGTCTTCGTCCTATTCCGGAGCAGCAGCGGCCGCATTTGGGCCGGAACTTCCGTGGGGCTTTTTTATTACGACCGGTTTGAAGATCGTTTTGTGACACGCGACCCCAAGGTGCGTATTTCAGACATTACGGAGGATCATGCTGGCCGTCTTTGGATCGCGACGAACGAAGACGGCCTCTACTCCTACGATGCCCGTACCGACCTCCTGCAGCACTACCGGTACGATCCCGACGACCCTGCGACGATCAGCCGCAATGCGGTCAACACGCTTGCCGTCGACCGCACGAACCGGTTGTGGATCGGAACCAACGGTTACGGACTTTGCAGTTATAACGAAAAGGACGGTTTCGTTCGCCATGAAACCTTGCCTCTGCCCAGTAAGATCATTCAGCGGATCATCCCTGAAAACGACAGACTCTGGATCACGACGGACAGGGGGCTGATCGTCTTTTATCCCGCAACTGGACAATTGAAACGTTATTCGCGCGCCGACGGGCTTCACACCGAACAATTTATGTCCAATTCGGGTATCCTCACTTCCGACGGGCGCATCGTGCTGGGTACGACCGATGGTATATGTACGTTCACCCCCCCCCATGACATCATGGGCAACTTGAACCTCTATCCGGTCATAATCACCCGATTTTCGCTTAACGGACTGCCTGTATCCCATGCGGAAGACGGAAGCTCGCCGCTTTCGGTTCCTGTCGAATACACCCGGAAGATCACGCTGTCGCACCGCCAGACCTCGGTGGGATTCCGTTTCGTTTCGCCAACCTACCTCTTTCCGGGAGATTGCCGCTACCGTTACCGACTCGACGGACTCGACGATCATTGGTCCATGACCGATAGCCGGAACGCTTCGGTCAACTACAATAACCTGCGTCCCGGAGAATATTGTTTTCGGGTGCAGGTTGGCAACGGCGACATGCAATGGAATTCTGATGAGACGAAACTCTGGATTCGTATCCAGCCGTCGTTTTTCCGGTCGAAAGGTGCTTTGGCAGGTTACGTGGTACTGACGCTTATCGTAATCGCTGTCGGTCTGTATTACTGGATGCGGCGTACCGAGCAACAGCAGCGAGAGAAGATCGAATCGGTCAAACGCGAGAACGAACGGAATCTCTACGAGCAACGCATCAGTTTCTTTACCAATATCACCCATGAGATCCGAACTCCTTTGAGCCTGATTATTGGGCCGCTGGAACAAGTAATGAAATCACATCGGATTTCCGAGGAGGACGGAGAGTATCTGGCTGTTATCAAGCAAAATTACCACCGACTTCATTCGCTGGTCAACCAACTGCTCGATTTCCGGAAGATCGATTCGAACAAATACAGACTCCGCTACGATATCTGCGATGTCGGCCAGCTCGTCCGGGAGCAATTGGCTATGTTTGGTCCCACGGCGCAACAGCGGCGCATCCGTTTGATCGAAGAGATCCCTGATCGCCTGATGCAAATCACCGACCGGGAGGCGCTGACCAAAATCATAAGTAACCTGTTGTCCAACGCTCTGCGTTTCGCCGCAGAAGAAATCCACATTTGCATCGATCGCAGAGACGACGGTCTTGTGATGGAAGTGTGGGACGACGGTCCCGGTATCCCGGCTGAAGAGCGGGAAAAGGTTTTCGAAGCTTTTTACCAAACCCGGAACAACGGATTCGCGTCCGGCGTCGGAATCGGCTTGCACCTGTGCCGAATTTTCATCCGCCTGATGGGCGGAACAATTACAGCGACAGAACGTCCGGACGGCAAATCAGGAGCGCTGCTGACGGCATTCATCCCTGAACCTGCGAGCGAAAAGATGGATATTCGCGTAAAAACACATCTCAATACGGAAACCGTCGGGCAATCGCAGCCGCAGAAAGAACCCGGAACGAACCTGGCGATACAACGGCCCTCCGCGATGACGGTTCGCCATACGGTCATGGTCGTAGATGATGACAGCAATATCCTCGATTTTTTGGTCAAGGTGCTCGGAAACGATTATTTTGTTATCTCAACGGATAGCGGGAGCCAGGCGCTCAACCTGCTTCGAAACAACGATCCCGATTTGGTCGTAAGCGACATCATGATGGCCGATATCGATGGAATAGAGCTCTGTCGGCGTATCAAAAACGACATTTCCACAAGCCATATCCCTGTGATCTTACTCACGGCTCGGACTGGCATAAGCTCTAAAATCGAGGGTTTCGAATGCGGCGCTGACGCCTATATCGAGAAACCGTTCTCGCCTGACCAGCTCAAAGCGCAGATTTCCAGCCTGCTTCGTACGCGTGATGAAATCCGGCGCTTCTATGCAGGCAAATTCATGACCGAATTCGATACGGGTTCTCAACAGAACCGGTTGGACGAAGAGTTCATCCTTAAATGCCGCGACGTGATCATCGCCCATATGCGGAATCCGGATTTGTCCGTGGGACTTCTTGCTCGTGAGTTGGCGATGGGCCGCACGCTGATTTTCCGAAAACTGAAAGCCGTTACGGGCTTGACGCCAAACGATTTTATGAAACTCATTCGTTTGAACGAGGCGAAACGGATGATCATTGAAGGCCGATACCGCATTACCGAAATCGGATTTCTTACCGGTTTCAGTTCGTCGTCCTATTTCGCCAAATGTTTTGCCAAGCAGTTCGGGGTTCTTCCGACGGAATTCCTCGAAAAGCAGGACCCCGGAACGCAGTAGCCAGGGGCAGAATGAGCCATTTCTCAACTCCCGGGGCCTCCGAGCCGATTTTATCGTAAAAGTGAACGATATTTTTCAACACGGAATCCCGGATTCAGTAATTTTACATTGAATTCGGCAGGTCGCAGTATCAGCCGGCCAGGATTGACAATGCGGAATCAACCAACCCAAAATTACCCATATGAAACATTACTTACTTTTCTTGCTGGCTTCCTTGGCCTTGTTGACCGGATGCGAGAAGGATGACGATCCTACATCTGTTTCACTCCGAAGTATTACGCGTGAAAAATTCGACTACAAGGGCGGTCTTGCCAGTGCTATTGTAGATGCCGGTGGCCGGGATGTAACGGCGGAGTCGAGCGAATCGTGGTGTCGTACTGCAGTCATCGGCTCGACCGTCAATTTCAACGTTCTTGCGTATACGGGCTCAGAGGAGCGTTCAGCCACGGTCACCGTGAAGGCGGAAGGACTCAAGCCGTTGCTGATCAACGTTGTTCAGGATAAATTCAGGGGGCTTGTCGTTGTACCCTCGACGCTCATCTTCTCCGATACGGACCGCACGCTCTCCGTTGCGGTAACCTGCTCCGGAGTCTACGATGTAAAACTCACGGAGAACCCGAATAACGCATTCTCGTTCTCGAAGAGCGAAGACGGCGCGAGCGTCAGTTTCACATCGAACAAGGCGTCGAGCCGTGTCGAGGTGAAGGGGCGCGCGGAGTTTACACCTGAAGAAGGCGATCCGGTGATCGTTACGCTTATACAACCTAAAAAGAGCACCTATGATTTCCTGCTCGGCACGTGGAACGTAACCAAAACCGATATTTTTGCCGGGAGCATCCAGAATCTCTCGTCGGTCACATTCTCCGCCAAGGAAAATCAATATTCGTACAAGGTCACCATCAACGATCCCGCACTCAAGGATTATCCCTTTACGGCGGAGTTCGCCGATGGCAAAGTGGTCATTCAGACCGGTCAGGAACTGGGTTTTTCGGGAACAAAGTTCTACACCCTCCATTTCAATGGCCCGAATAACGGGCAAGGCAACTATATCTGGTCACAGGCGGGCGTGGTCGCCTGGGCGGCGGAACCTGTCTTCGATGAAAATGCAGGCACGATCCAGCTCGTGTTCAGCGATAACGGCCAGGGCAATGGCCGGGAGGCCAAGACGCTCTGTTTCTGGGAGAACAACGACCGGTATTGGTCGTTTACCGGGCAGCTCTGTTTAACCAACGCACTGGAACTTTCCAAAAACTACTAACCGACTCCGAATGCAGCGGGCAGGCCGCGACTTTTGCCGACCGCGGCCCTGCCTGCGCCCCGGAACCAAGAATTTCAATGACTGACCAATGAAAAAACTGACCATACTCATTCTGCTCGCCATGGCAGTGGTGTGCCGGGCTTCGGCACAGAACCGCGTGGTAACAGGCACGGTATCCGAAGAGGACGGTACGCCGCTGACGGGCGCCGTCGTCCAGGTCGTCGGCACGAACAATGCCGCCACGGCAGCGATCGACGGGCTTTATACACTCAAAAATGTCCCCTCCGGAGCCGTACTGCGTGTCTCCTTTCTGGGATACGATCCGGTCGAGAAGAAGGTCGATGCCGACCGCATGGATTTCATACTCAAAGCGAGCGCACAAGAAATCGCATCGGTCGTAGTGACCGGTATGCAAAAGATGGACAAGCGTATCTTCACCGGAGCCACGGACCAACTATTGGCCTCGGATGTCAAACTGGACGGCATCAGTGAAATCAGCCGCGGTCTTGAAGGCCGTTCTGCCGGCGTGTCCGTGCAAAACGTTTCCGGAACTTTCGGCGCCGCCCCGAAAATCCGCATTCGCGGCGCTACGTCGATCTTCGGAGACTCCAAGCCGTTGTGGGTGGTGGACGGTGTGATCATGGAGGATGTGATCAACGTCGACGCCAATTCCTTGTCGTCGGGCGACGCCACGACGCTCATCAGTTCGGCCATCGCCGGACTTAACGCCGATGACATCGAGAGTTTCCAGATTCTCAAGGATGGTTCGGCAACCTCGATCTACGGCGCCCGCGCCATGGCCGGAGTCATCGTCATCACCACGAAGAAAGGCACGCCCGGTATTACGAAAGTCAGTTACACCGGCGAATTCACGATGCGTATGGTTCCCAGCTACTCGAACTTCAACATCATGAATTCGCAAGAGCAGATGGCCGTCTACCAGGAGATGTACGACAAGGGATGGCTCAACTATGCCAATACCGTTTATCGCTCGGAAAGCGGCGTCTACGGCAAGTTGTCGCAACTGATCAACACCTACGACCCTGCCACAGGGCAGTTCGCCGTACTGAACACCCCCGAAGGGCGCAACGCCTACCTGCGACAGGCGGAGTTTCGCAATACCGACTGGTTCAAGGAACTCTTCCGCAACAGCATTCAGCACAGCCACTCGGCCAGCATCTCCTCGGGCAGTGAAAAAGGCTCGTATTACGCTTCCGTCGGTGCGATGGTCGATCCGGGATGGAGCATCCAAAGCAAGGTGAACCGCTACACGCTTCTGGTCAATACCACGCAGCACATTCTCAAGGACAAGCTGACGCTGAACCTCATCGGCAACGCTTCGTACCGCGAACAGCGTGCACCGGGATCGCTCTCGTCGGAGGTAGACCCTGTGTTCGGAACCGTCAAACGCGATTTCGACATCAACCCCTACTCCTATGCATTGCGTTCGTCGCGCACGCTCGACCCTGATGAATTCTACACACGCAATTACACTCCGTTCAACATCAAGGACGAGTTGTCCAAGAACTATATGGACTTGAACGTGAGCGACGTGAAATTCCAGGCTGAACTCAAATGGAAGATTACTCCGAAAGTCGAAGTTTCGGCCCTTGGGGCAATCAAATATCAGGCTTCGAGCACCGAGCATCACATCGAGGACAGTTCGAACCAGGCGCAGGCCTACCGTTCGATGGTCACCTCAATCATTCAGAGCAACAATCCCTACCTTTACGACAATCCCGATGAGCCGAACCGTGACAAATACTCGATCCTTCCCCAGGGTGGTATCTACAAACGAAGCGACTTCCGCGCCAAGAGCCGCGATTTCCGGGCTTCGATCAGCTACAACGACACGTTCAACGACAAGCACATTCTGAATCTGTTCGGCATTGTGGAAGTCAATGCCATCGACCGCCGCGCCACCTCGTTCCAGGGCTGGGGCCTGCAATACGACATGGGCGAAACGCCGTTCTACATCCTGGATCTGTTTAAGAAACAACTGGAGGAAAACACCCAGTATTACAGCCTGTCCAATACACGGGAACGCAACGCCGCCTTCGCCGGCACATTCTCCTATTCCTACGACTACCGCTATACGATCAACGGTACGCTCCGTTACGAGGGTTCCAACCGGTTGGGCCGATCGCGTAAGGCGCGCTGGTTGCCGACCTGGAATATCGCCGGCAAGTGGAGCATCGACCAGGAGTCGTTCTTCGAACCATTGCGTCCGGCCTTCTCCAGCCTTGCGCTGCGACTCTCTTACAGCCTCACTGCCGACCGGGGCCCCACATGGGTCAATAACTCCACGGCTACGATCTATCCGCTGAACCCGTGGCGTGGTGCGACTGAAATCCGAGAACCTGCATTGAGTATTTCAGCTCCTGAGAATTCGGAACTGACCTATGAAAAAAAGCATGAGTTGAATGTCGGCCTCGACATGGGATTCCTCGACGACCGCATCACTCTTTCGATGGACGCCTACCGGCGCAATAATTTCGACCTGATCGGCAACGTTGTAACAATGGGTTTGGGCGGTGCCGTGGATAAGCAGGGTAACGTCGCGGAGATGAAATCGCAGGGTGTGGAACTTTCGCTTTTCACCCGCAATATCGAACGTAAAGACTTCAAATGGCAGACCAATTTCATCTTTGCCTGGATGGACAACGAGGTAACCAAACTCAAAACCATGACGCGCATGATCGATTATATCACCGGCACAGGTTACTCGATGGAAGGTACGCCGCGCGGTTCGCTCTTTTCCTTGAAATTCAAGGGACTTAACGAGATGGGCATCCCGACGTTCCTCGCCGCTGACGGCAGCATTACCTCGACGAACATCCAGTTCCAGGAGACTGTGAATATGAGCAACCTCGTCTATGAAGGTCCTGTCGATCCTACCATCACGGGCAGCCTGGGTAATATCTTTAAGTGGAAGGGATTCACGCTCAACGTCTTCATGACCTATTCCTTTGGAAACGTCGTCCGTCTCGATCCGATTTTCTCGAACGGTTATTCCGATCTGACGGCCATGCCCCGGGAATTCGCCAATCGTTACCTCAATCCCGGCGACGAACGACGGACCAATGTCCCGGTTATCGCCAGCACGCGACAGAATAACGATATTTCCAATCTCTATGTCGCGTACAGCGCCTACAATTACTCTGATGTACGGGTCGCCAAAGGCGATTTCATCCGCATGAAAGAGATTTCGCTCTCGTACGATTTTCCGCAATCGGTCTCTTCGAAATTGCGCATGAGCGGATTGTCGCTCAAATTCCAGGCAACCAACCCGTTTTTGATCTATTCGGACAAAAAACTGCAAGGCCAGGATCCCGAGTTCTTCAATACGGGAGGTGTTGCAGTACCGATGCCCAAACAGTTCACGCTGACGCTTCGTGTCAGCTTCTAAACCCGCTCCGCCATGAAAATCAAACAACTGATATCACGCATAATGCTTCTCGGCGCCGGTTCGCTCATACTCGCTGCCTGCAACGATTTCCTCGACGAACTGCCCGACAACCGTACTGAGCTCGATACGCCGGACAAAATCAACCGGCTGCTCGTGTCGGCCTATCCTTCACGCAGTTTCACCCGCATGTGCGAAATCGCATCGGACAACTGCGACGACATGGGAGCGAACAATCCTAACACCAGCCTGCTGCTGGAGCACAACAGCTACTGGATGGACATGAACGAGGCCGAGAACGATAGCAACAAAAATACCTGGCAGGCCTACTACTCCGCGATTGCCGCAGCCAACACCGCTCTGGAAGCGATCGAAAAACAGGGTACGCCCAAAGAATTGCTTCCGGCCAAAGCCGAAGCCCTGCTTTGCCGGGCCTATTCGCATTTTTGCCTCACGATGCTCTATTGTCTCCCTTATCATCCTGAAAAAAGTGGCGAATACCTGGGAGTCCCTTACATGGAAGCTCCCGAAACGACGCTCAATCCGGTTTATCACCGGGACAATCTCAAGGAGGTATATGAGAAAATCGACCGGGATATCGAGGAGGCGCTTCCTCTGGTCAGCGATGCCAACTATGCGGTTCCGAAGTACCACTTCAACCGCAGCGCCGCCTATGCCTTTGCCACGCGCTTCAACCTCTATTATCTGAAGTGGGAAAAGGTGGTCGAATACGCCTCCGAGGTCCTCGGCAGTGCCCCTTCGACCGTCATGCGCGACTGGGCGGCAGTCAAGCAGCTGGCCTGGGACGGCTCGGTCCGTACCCTCGACTACATCAGCGTCGGACACTCGTTCAACCTGCTGATGATTCCCATGGTGACCAGTAACGGATCGCTTTTTAACGCCTGGAGCAACTCCGGCGCGCGCTTCACTCACAACTACCGCGTCGCCAAGAGGGAGACCTACCGCGCGAAGCGGCCGATGGGCGGTCCGTGGGACCGGTGGAAGGACAACTGCATCGAAAAGGTCTACCAGCATCCTCCTTTCATTTGGCAGGACAACGATGTCAACAAGATCTACATGCCCAAATGGCCCAACCAGTGGGAGGTAACCGACCCGGTAACCGGCGTAGGAATCGGTCGTTCGACGATAGTGGCGTTCACAACCAATGAAACGGTGTTGAGCCGTGCAGAGGCCTATGTCCATCTCAAGGAGTACGATAAGGCAGTTGCCGACCTCAATGCCTGGATCGGCTCTTTCTATCTGGTCGGACAGAACGGCATCGAATCTCTGACCCGCGAACGCATCGCCGAGGTCTACGGTGATCCGTCATCGGACCGCTACATCGCCGAATACACCGCTTTGGAGCCGACATCGCGCAAGCCGCTCCATCCCCACGGCTTTACAGTCGAGGCTGGCGAACAGGAGCACCTTATTCAGACCACGCTCTTTTGCCGCCGCATTGAGACCATCGCCGACGGACTGCGTTGGGGTGACATCAAACGCTACGGCATCGTGATTGATCGTTTCGACGACTCGGCCTACAACGATGACAATACAACCGGATTCACTGTTGCGGCCACGCTCGGCGAGAAAGATCTTCGACGTGCGCTCCAACTGCCTCAAGAGGTTATCACAGCCGGATTGGAGGCGAATCCCCGCAATGAGAATCGTCCTGACCATCCGTTCTGCCAATAACCAATTCACTAAATATTTATATTGAATTATGAAACCGACAATCATATCCCTGTTCTTGCTTCTGCTTGTCTCAGGCGCTACGACCTCATGCGACAAGGACGAACCGGACGGCAAAAGCATCTTTGTCGATCCCGCCGAGGAAAAGACCGAGTTCGATTTCTGGCTCGACCGGCACTATACGGAACCTTACAACATTCGTTTCGAATACCGCATGCCTGACCGCGAAACCCACTTCAACTACTGGGTCTCGCCGCCGCCCGTGGACAAATCGATCGAGGTGGCCAAACTGATCAAATACTCGACGCTTGACGCCATGGCGGAACTGATGTCCGATCAGAAAGATCCATTGCTCTTCGCAAAGAGTTATTTCCCGCGGGTACTCTATTTGGTGGGCAGTTTTGAGATCAGCAGCACCGGGAACACCGTGCTGGCATCGGCTGAAAATGGCCTTCAAATCAATGTTCTCGGCGTAAAATTTTTCGACCGGGAAAAGGACAGCGAACGAATCGCCGGAACGATGCTTCACGAGTTCATGCATATCCTCGATGGTACATATCCCGTACCGAGCGACTACGATACCATTACGCAAAGCGATTACGTGGGTGACAAGTATGCCCAAAGCGGTAATGACTACATGGAGCTGGGCTTCGTTTCGAAGTATGCACGTTCGAGTCCCGCAGAGGACATCGCCGAAACGGGCGGACGCCTGATCAGCATGAGCGAGGAGGAGTGGGAGGCGATGCTCTCCTCGATCGAAAGCGCGGACGGCCGCGCCAAAATCGAGAAGAAGCGCTCGATTCTCATCGCATGGCTCCGCGACGATTTTGGCGTGGACGTTGCGAAGTGGAGCGACATCTACCTGCGCCGTCTTTCCGAACTCGGAGACATCGACTGGACAAATCTTGAAGATTAAACTGAATGTATGAAAAAGAGAATCAATATATTACTGCTGGCTGGGCTGTTATTCTCAGCCGTTGCATGCGACGATTCGGAAAATAACTTCAGCGAGTCGACCTCGACCCGGATCGAGCAGACGCTTGAACGCTACAAATTCGCATTGCAGGCCGGGAAGACATGGGTGATGGAGTATTTCCCTGACGAGAATCTCGGTTATGGCGGTTGGATTTATATCGTCGAATTCCAGGATGACCGTATGGTTAAGGCCTGGTTCGAGGGGAGCACTTTCGTCGAAGCCGACCCGCTGCGGACGGAATCGGAATATCGGGTCGAATTCTCGACCGGTCCCATGCTGAAATTTGCGACCCATAACGATTACCTGCATTTCTTCTCGTTTCCCGGAGACAACGGCGCCGGCTACCAAGGATGGAAAGGAGATTACGAATTCACGTTCATGTCGCTCTCTCCGGCTTTCGACGAAATCATTCTGCGGGGCATTAAAACCGGCAACCGGATTCGCATGACGCCGCTTTCGGGACAATACACTCCGGAGAGTTACCTCGAAACCATCCGCAGCAGCCAATTGGCGATCACCGAGACCGAATTCAAGGTAATGGCCAATGGCGAACAAATCGGGACACTCACGCGGCCCAACGCGACGCTGACGACCAATTTCCGGCAATATGCCGCCAGCAAAGTTTGGTCGTTCCGCTACAGTTATCGCCAACAGGCCTTCGACGATTATGGACGGCCGAAGGTGGACGAACATGGGAAACCGGTCTACGAAACGGTCGAAGCCAATGATCCCGTCAGCGTCATCTACCTGCCAGACGGCATCATGCAGTTTTATGCCCCCTACACGTTTCGGGGTGAATTGTTCGGACTTCCGAACCAGACGGTGCAAACCTTCAAATGGCAATTGGGACCTACCTCGGCATCGGATTGTTACGTTTGCACCGACTCGTTTCTCGACATCAAATTGGTTCCGTGATCCTTAAGAAATGTTTATTCGGTCCGGATGCCGTCTGCCGGCTCCGGACCTTTTTCCTTTAAAACCGATGAAACACTTCTCTTTCTTTCTGACGCTCCTCCTGCTGACGGCCTGTACCAGAGACCCGGAATCCGGCCCGGCTCCCGGCGTCGGACAAACCCCGATGCAGGAGTTTTACATACCCGGCGTATTCCGTATTAAGCTGCGCGAAACGGCAGCCGAACTCGACACCCGTGCCTTTACCCGCAGCGGTTCCGGCTCGGGAATCGCTGCATTCGATGCCGCCGCCACCCGTGCCGGGGCAACTGCCGTACAGCGTGTCTTTTCCGATGGCGACCGTTTCCGCGAACGCCGCCGCAGGGCCGGACTTCATCTGTGGTACGACGTTCATTTCTCCGGGGCGATTTCTGTCGCCGAGGCCATGGAACGCTTCGGCCGGGTGGACGAAGTCGAGTGCATCGAACCTGTTCCGCGTATGGTTCCCGCCGGGGCGACGGTCTCGCAAGCTGATTTCAGCCGCACCTCAGGTTCGGACAATGTCGCAATCCCCGGATTCGATGATCCGCTGCTGGTCAATCAGTGGATTTACCACCGGGTGGGCGCTGCGGTCGGATCGACGGCCGTGGCCGACCTCAACATTTTTCCGGCATGGAGCGTCAGCACCGGACATAAAGACGTCGTCGTCGCCGTGGTGGACGGCGGCATCGACTATACGCATCCCGATCTGGCAGCGAATATCTGGCGCGACGGACAGGGCGCCTGCGGCTACAACTTCTGCCGCCATAATACGGAGATCACCCCCAGCAGCCACGGCACGCATGTCGCAGGTACGATCGGCGCCGTCAACAACAACGGCATCGGCGTCTGCGGCATCGCGGGGGGCGACGGAACGCCCGGAAGCGGTGTGCGGCTGATGAGTTGCCAGATTTTCGACGAGCCGGGACGCGATGCCGCGACGATCGAGGAGATCATGGTCTGGACGGCCGACCATGGGGCCGTCATCAGCCAGAACAGCTGGACTTATGTCCCCGGTCTTCCGGACTTGTCGCAGTCGGGCAAAGCAGCCATTGACTATTTTATCAAGTATGCCGGGTGCGATGAGAACGGCAATCAGACAGGTCCCATGAAAGGCGGCATCGTCATTTTTGCCGCGGGCAACGACGGCATTTCCGACCCGGTGTTCCCGGGAGCCTACGAGAAAGTGGTGGCCGTAGCGTCGCTGGGCATCGACGGCCGTAAGGTCGCCGGGTCCAACTACGGTTCGTGGATCGATCTCGCGGCTTTGGGCGGCCATGCTACCGGCGACGAACGATTCCGCGTTTTCAGCACCACGACGAACGGCGGTTACGGTTATTCTGCAGGAACCTCGATGGCCGCGCCACAGGTTTCGGGCATTGCGGCCTTGGCTGTCGCCGCATTCGGTGTGCAAAGACCGGGGTTCACCAGCGATAAATTGCGGGAAATGCTTGTGGGTTCGGGGCGAAAGCAGTTTACGGAAACGATCAATCCCGAGTATGCCGGAATGCTCGGTAACGGACTGGTCGATGCCGAATACGTCCTTTTCTATGATACCCGGCCGGATCCGGTCGACGAACGTACGATTGCGGTTTCGGGATACCGCACCCATGCGGAACTGTCGTGGCGTGTTCCGCGATGCTATCTGGAGCGTCCGGTCTCATCATTCGACGTTTACATCGACACCCGGACATTTTCGGCCGCTACGGTCGACGACATTCCTGCTACGGCCGTCAGACACACTTTTGCTTCCGATGCGAGTCTCGGTGAAACTTTTGCCTGCCGAATCGAGGGGCTGGAACCGCGGCAAATTTATTGCTTGGCAATCGTCGGCCGAAGTCCGTCGGGCGTTCCGTCCCGCCCGGCCGTCATCTCCGTTCGGACCGGAGAAAATACCCCGCCCGAGGCAACCGCTTCCATTCCGAACCTCTTTCTGCAAAGTGACGACAAAGCGGGCAGGAGCATCGATCTTCAACTTTATTTTGCCGATGCCGATGCTCCGGGCGATCGGCTCTCCTACTTCGTTTCGCCTTCCGCGGAAAAGGTCGTGGAGTGCCGCGTACAGAATTCGGAACTGCTTGTACAGCCCTGCGCCGCGGGCTGCACGACGCTGACCGTAACGGCAAGAGACCTCGACGGCGCCGCGGCGACTTCGGAATTCCAGGTGATCGTCGACGGTACGGGCGTTGCGATGGAGCTTTTCCCCAACCCATGCCGCGATGTACTCAACGTACGCATTCCGGACGCCGAGGGCGATTTTCCCATCCGGCTCCACAATGCGGCGGGGCAGCAGGTGCTCGCTACGCAGGTTTCGATCCGCGCCGGCGACAACGGTAACACGGGGCGCATCGACGTATCCGGGCTTTCTCCCGGGACTTACAGTTGCATGGTCGAGTGCCGCGGCCGCAAACTCAACAGCCATATCATCAAACGATAACCGCAAACACCATGTCTATCTACCAATCAATCAAACACTTTTCCGCGACATTTCTTTTCGCGACAGGCGGTTATGCGGCGCAAGCCCAGACCACTGATGCCGGGATCATGCCGTTCCTCGGCCTGGAAACCAATGCCCGTACAGCCGGTATGGCAGGGGCCGCGACAGCAGTTGCGGACAATCCGTTGGCCGTTTACGCCAATGCCGCGTTAAGTCTCATCGGCGAACGACATGCCGGAGGCACTCTGTTCTCCGGACCTTGGAATACGGCTTTCGACAGCGCCAATGTGCTTTACGGCGTGGGGGGATTTTATACTCCCGACTCGCGGAACGCCCTGTTGGCCGGAGTGCGTTATTTCCGCGGACCTTCGGTCGGGTTGACCGACGAACAGGGATTTCCCGCCGGAACAGCCCGTCCGCAAGACCTTTCGGCGGAGGTCGGCTACGGCCGTCGGATCGGCCGGAATCTAGCGTTTTCGCTGACGGTCCGTTACGTCCGTTCCGATCAGGGATTCGGGGAGAAACCGATGCAAGGCGTCTCGTTCGATATCGGTGCGGCCTATCGCGGGACGCTCCGCGCTGTGGAGGGTGCCCGCTGGATCGTCGGGCTGCGGCTGGCCGACATCGGCCCCGATGTGAAAGCCTCCGACGGAGAGCGCTGTGGCCTGCCGATACGCGGGTCGCTCGGAGGTTCGCTCCATCTGCCTTTTCGCTCGAACCACATGCTCTGCGTCGCCCTCGATTTGAGCCACCAGTTCCGGGGAGGGATCACCGGTCTGGCTGCAGGGGCAGAATATACCTTTTTTCGGCACGGTGTCGTGCGCGGCGGATACCACTTCGGTCATAAGAACAAAGGCGCCGGCAATTACGCTTCGTTGGGTTGCGGATTCATTGCAGGCCCCGTGCGGTGCGACGCCGCATGGCGCTTGGGCAGCGATAGATTCAACCCGCTCAACGACACGTTTCTCTTTTCGGTCGGATTTCTGTTGTAAACGGCGGTCGGCATCCATACGAAAGCAGCGGCATCTTCCGATGCCGCTGCTTTTTCCGTTGCAGGTCTGCTACTCGTCAATCCGGATGCAGCGGATCGCCGCACCTCGGTCGGAATAGGTGTTCTGTGACTTGCAGGTAACACTCCGTTTGGTCTCATCGCTCGGGAATCCGACATCCGTTACGAAAGCTCCGACGTGCCCCCATGGGTTATAATCCGGCCCATCGACATAATAGGTCGCACAGGAACCTCCCCACGTATTTCCGTTGCAGGAGCCGTCCGAATTGTGCCAGTGCTGCGCACCTCCCGTCAGCGGAAAGAACCACTTGCCGTCCAGCCAGACACCGCGCCCGGTCTTCGAAACGTCGACCGCAGCGTTAGGTTTTTCATTGTCGGTCAGCGCCATCCAGGCCTGCTTGCTCATCACCTTCCAGCCCCGGGGACACGGGTCGTAAATCGTCTTTACCCCGTGCGCATCCTTCGACGGATTGCCCCAGGCGGCCAATCCGGCCTTGTCGGTCAGGTAATTTTCATTCTTATAAAGCCAGAGGTGGGGGTTGGCCCGGCCCAGGTCGAATGCATCCTGCGACACATAACCCGTTCCGAGCGCGGTGTTGATGTCGATAGTGACCGTCGCCTTCGTATTGCCGATAATCTGGTGATGCGCCTCTCGGCCCCATGCTTCAAAAGTACCTCTGTCCAGCGCGGGAATTGGCGTATAGGCCGGAGCGAACCACAATCCGGTCATGTAATAGGCATTGCCGCTCATATAATCCGGCAGACCCGGGAACGGATCTTTCCGGCCCCACTGGTAACAGTTGCCCGAGGTCCAGGCCAGGTTGACGGACTCCTGCTGCTGGTTAGGCTTGATGTCGGCCTGCGACCAATCGATCACGGCGCCCAAATTGCGGCCCATGAAGGTATAGCCGCCCTTTACGATGCAATTCTCCGCTGCATCGGGGTCATAGCCCTCTGAGAACACGATATTCCAGCTCCAAAGAACTTCTGCATTCAAGATGCGGTTATCCGCGTCGGCCTCGATCTGGTCGTAGTTAAGTTCTTTGTCAATGGCCACAATCACCACATTGCCGTTGACGAATGTTTCGGGCGTATCGAAATGGATATAGCCGTCCTTCTTGAGCTTCACACTGTTGAGCACCACGGGAGACGCCTGTATCCACGGCAGATAGCTCGTCTGCAAACAATTGTACCACAGTACGAGGGCAGCTTTCGGTTCGATTTTGAGATCCTCCTCCGTGTAGGAGAGGTCGCCGCAAGTCAGCGCCTTGCCGTTACCTTTCACGTCGGCACGGAAGCGATAGAATGTATTGGCCGCATTGACATAATAGGTGTTGGCTGTACCGTCTGCGCTCAAATCGATGACGGGAAGCGCATCCTCAGGGTCGAGCGTAGCTTCCCCTTCGACAACCACCGTTTTGCCTGCGGGAATACCTCCGTCGGACGGAGCCTTCACGGTGGCGAAGATGTACTCTTTGCCATTGACGAGAGCGACGGCTTCGAATGTTTCACCGGCATGTCCGGGTGTTACGACCAAATGCAGCACCAGTGCCTCGGTGTCGGACGTATTGCCTGAACAGTCGAGTCGCACGGCATTGGAAACCACAGCTTCGGAGACGTTCACTTCACCCGTGCGCAGATCGACCGTGGCGTTTTCCATCGATACGGCGGCATTTTCGTTCGAGACGCAACGGAAAATCACGCCCTCGAGTTTTGCCCGCAGGTCGGTCGTCAGCCGGATTTCGAGTGCTGAAAAAAGATGCTTGAATTGCAGGTTGACGGCGTTGTCACCCTTTTTGATCCCGCACGTAACGGCATAGAGAAAATCATGGGCTGCCAAAGTCGCCAACGGATCGCTTTCCGAACGAGTCTGCACAGCGGGCACCGACACCGGGACGGCCGTTACATCGACTGCGGCTCTGTCCGTATAGGGATAGTAGGCATAGAAATCGTGATCGGACGTTTCATCAGCCCAGCGGATCACATTGAGCCGGGAAGCAGCTGTAAAATCGCTCGTCGCTCCCGACACAGCCGCCTTGTAGGCGAAATTGGCTCCCAGGTTCTTGCCGCCGGACTCGGCGAAAAGGCCGATCAGATCGTTTTTGACCCAGTTCACCCGGAGCGCTGTTTCCGTATCCTCATAGGAGGTCCGGACTTTGGGACCGACAGTTGATCCCGAGAAAAGGATCTCGCCCTCCTGCGGTGTCGGCGACATGGTGTCGCCGTTTCCGGCGCATGCGACCGTCAGCAAGGCGGCCAACAGAATTATATAGTTTCGTTTCATCGTGTTCTAAATATTTTAAGGTTACTCCCAGCCTTCCCATTTGTCGAGGTCATCAATCTGTCCGTCGCCGTCAGTTGCATTTGGATCGAAGAGTGCTTTGTCGACGGCTTTCTTAAGGATTTTCTCCATTACGGCATAACCTGCCGCACTGGGATGCACACGGTCGTCCGGTGTCCAGGAGTATTCGAGTTTCAGTCCGTTCTGATCGTCTTTGAGCGCAGAATGGTAGTCGGCATAAACGAAGCCCCTCTCTTCGGCATACTGTTTCAGCAGCCTGTTTAACTCGACAACACGCTGTCCAAGATCGGCATGAGCGGCATTCCATTCCTCGCTCTGCCACCAGATCCGGTTGGCCGGGGGCGTCGAGCCAATGACTACCTTGAAACCTCTTGCAGCGCCTGTTTCGGCCATCAGCCGGATGTCTGCGAAAACTCGTTCTATCGAGCAGGGCTGGCCGTCGTTTTCAGCCAGGTCGTTAACCCCGCAGGCGATAACCACGCACGCCGGATCGTTGACAATTACGTCGTTGTAAAAACGCGCGCTGATCTGGAGCGAGGTCTGACCGCTGATGCCCTTGGGCAGGTAGTCGTTGTCGGAAAAGAAGGTCTTGTTGTCGGTACGTCCCTGCCATACTTCCGTAATGGAGTTGCCGATCAGTACGGCTCGCGGACCCTCCAGACGCCCTTTGGGCATTGCCGTCGCCTGCTCGCGAACGCAGCGCAGCTGGTAGCCGGCTCCCGTATACGAGTTGTAGGACGAATATCCGCCCAGGCCACCCTGGACCGGGTAATAGTTGCCGCTGGCGCTGGAACTGGTCAGCACGAGCATCTTGTTGGTGAGCGAACGGATATGGCTGCCGTTGAAGGCTGACTGCCGCTGTCCGGTATAGGGGAAATAGAGATCGTATGCACGGGAGTAACGCCCGAACGGTTTTTCATCGAGTTCCGCAACGTTGCCGAGGGCGAAATCGAGGGCTTCGGGCGGCGCCACTTTCCAGCCCGCGGGACACGGGTCGTAAATGCTCTTCAGATTGTCGCCGACGTATTCGCTTCCCCACAACCAGAACCATCCGGTCTGATTCTCAGCCGAACCTGTATTATTGAACCACGAATAGGAGGGGGTGTGCCAGTTGTCGGCCTGAACGCCGCTGACCTCTTTGGCCATCCAACGGTAGGGATATTTCACAGACAGGGCAACGGCGTCGTCAACAGCCTTGTCACCCACGGCATAGGCGTTATTTGCCCCGATCTTGCCGAACATCATGTTCCGAGCGCCCCAACTCTCGGAGGAATAATCCTGCTGCAATTCTTCAATAGGCGTATAAGTTGGAAGTCCCCAGTACATCTCGCTGCCGAATCCCGTGTCGTCGTACTCCGCAGCTGCCGGGAACGGGTCCTTGCGCCCCCACTGATAATAGTTGCCTAAAGCCCAAGCCGCAACGCGTTTATCCGAGGAGTTCATCGCCTCGCGTCCCGCCATGGCGCCCAGATTACGGTCCATCATCATATAACGGCCGACCTGTCGCGCTTCGGCGTCGCAATCGTAATTCTCGACAGCCCAGATATTCCAGCTCCAAAGGACTTCGCCGCCGGCATCATAAGCTGCAATCAGGGCATTGCCGGGAACGAACTCGGCCGGGGTAGTGAAGTAGACGTTACCTTCCCAGTCGTCATACTCTACGGATTCGATAGTCACGGGGCTTTCGCGTACCCAGCCGTCGGCCGTTTTCGGCGAATTGTACCACACGAGTTTTGCCGCCATAGGCTTGATAGCCAGATCAGTCTCGGAGTAGGATTTGGTTACCGGATGGCCGTCTACCGAGTACGAGTAGGTGCGCGGCACCCCGTTGCCCTTGGTCGTTGCACGGAATTTATAGGTCGTCCCAGGCTTGGTTACCAGATAAGTATTCGCCGTACCGTTGGCGCTCAAGTCCTCCGCGATGCGCTGCGGGAATTCGTAACCCAGTGAGAATACGGTCAACTTTCCGCCAGGAATTCCGCTTTCGGGGACAACCACCGAGCCCAGCGATAAATGCTTTTCTCCGTAATCGACCAGCACTTCCAGCGTTTTTCCAGCTTCTACGGGATTCACAGCCAGGAAAAAGCTCGTCGGTGTGCGTGAAATTGTCGCTTGTCCTTCGATTTCATAGTTTATCTCGGCTGCCGTCTGCTCTCCGGGTGTTACCGCCCCGTTCCGCAGATTCAGCGACCCCGTTTCGAAAGCCAATATCCCGCCGTCGATACTGCGCAACGTTATGTTCTTGACATCCGATAATGTCCGGTCGGCGGCAAGTCGGAGTTCGATGACCGCAGCAACGCTTTCGAATGGCAAGGATACGGTTTCGACAGGACCTTTCACACCCTTGCTCACGGCATATAAATTGACCAGTTGTTTCAGATGCTTCGTAGCGCCCGCCGCTCCTTTCTGTTTCGCGGCAATCGCCACCGGAACAGCCGTCAAATCATCGTATGTCGTACGATAAGGATAATAGGCGTAGAAATCGCGTGAGGCAGCACCGGCGCTCCACACGATTCGCCGGTCCTGCGAAGGACAGACGAACTGCGTATTTGCCGCCGATGAAAAGGCCGCATAATAAATATTGGCATGCTCGACGGTCTCGCCGTCGGCTGCAAACAGCCCGATCCGGTCTACATCGGCATTCCAGATCAGATCAAGCCCTTTTTCAGCCGGGTCCACAGTCTTGAATGAAACCGATCCCTGGAATGAGACCACATCCGGATCAGACGATCCATTCTGCGTGGGATCTTTTTGACAGGCCGCGATAACCACCGTCAAAAATAAAAGTGTTAAGAGTCGCAGTTTCTCCATAATTTGAGGTTGAAATTTAAGGTTGGTGTCATTGGAACCCTCTCGACGTTCAAAAATACCAGATACGGCAAGTTCCAAATGATTTTTCAAATATACGCAGACCTCATTCCTCACAGGGCGAAAATCGTACATAATAAGGCCAATTTTAGTTGCCAGACTATAGAAGGCACCTTGGCTGCATCCTGATTGCTCTGTTTCATAGTCCTTAATACGGAAAACTCCGTAAAATAATCCACTCTGAATATTTCGTCTCTGTGTAAAAGATCGAAATCTTAATTAATCAGAGCTGTATTTTTAGAGACCTGATTTGACCCTTTTTTGTTAATAGCAATATGAACCTGTCTCTTATACACATCTGACGCT
>ENA-UAMP01000403-UAMP01000403.1-human-gut-metagenome-genome-assembly--contig:-NODE-403-length-21580-cov-6.844553_pt1 | contig 21580 bp, 30 predicted proteins | sample MGYA00243285_ERZ654501 | MGnify/ENA primary metagenome ERZ654501 (study PRJEB26926, sample SAMN06164850) | human gut metagenome | biome: ENVO:00009003; feature: ENVO:2100002; material: ENVO:00002003...
TCAGATGTGTATAAGAGACAGTTATAATATATGGGATTAAAAGTCAACGGATTTTTTGATTTTGCCGTCCCGTTTTTTGAAAATTACGAAAACCGATAAAACGATTACGATAAGTATGCCCATTCCCGACACGACGGGATAATAATAATCGACGATATCCTCAAAAGAGAACAACCCTACAAACGGAAGCGACAAAAGCGTGACGAAAATGACGCCCGTGGTTTTCTTTTTTTCGTCCGGCGCGATTATTTCCGCCGCCGTTTCAAGCGCGGATACCATCGTCGTAAATACCGAAAGAAGTATCACCGCGCCCGCCGCGTATTTAAGCCCGACCTTGTCCGCCGCGGCATACACGGGCATTTCGCCGCCGCTCTTTTTCACGACAAGCGTGATAAGCGCAAGCATCGTCGCCATAACGACCGCAGTCGCGCACCCCGACGCCCAAATTGACTTCTTCGTCGCGGTTTTTCCAAGCCTTATCATCACGCCCATCGACAACATAACGTTCATCGCGGCGTACGTTATCCCGTTGAAAAAGTTGTATGCGCCGCTTGCTTTTTCTTTGTCGGAATATACGAAAATCACTATTGTCAGAAGAAGTATCACAGGCACCGCGACAGAGTTCAGCCCCTTCATGAACCTTAACCCGTTTGCAGCGATGAAACCCGCCGCGACAACCCACGCCGCACTTGTGTATTTAATATCAAATATTTTCACAAAAAGGGTTTCAACACCCGAAAACATTGCTATAAAAGTGATATATGCACAAATGAACATACATACATCATAAAGTGCTTTTGCCTTATTCTGCAACATATGTTCATTGATTCTATCGTTGAATTTTGCGCCGATTGCCAAAAAATACGCGTTAAAAAGTCCCAGTAAAATCCCCGAAAAAATCGGCACGGCAATGCTTGATCTTCCGAAATACAACAATACTTCCTGCCCCGTTGCAAACCCCGCGCCGATGACCGTCCCGATAAACACGGCGGCGCATTTCAATCCTTCTTTCATAAAATAACCCTATGCCTTGCGACACAGGGTTATGAATAAATAACATTATGAATATTCAGTTTTTCGTTTCGACGGTTTCGGGATTTTCGCCGTTTTCCCCGATATGATTTATGTACTTGTAATAGGGATCGTCTGAAAAATCTTTTTCTTCCGTCATCTCCCCGCCAAGTTCTTCGACGGCGTTTCTTATCTCGACAAATTCCACGTAATTTATATCGACCTCGCTTGCGAAACTTTTCAGAATATCGATTGCGGCGGGATCGCCGTATCTTCCGAGAAGCCCCGCGTACGTCGGCACGTCTTCGGCGCGCTGCAACATGGTAACGAGCCAGTAAAACACGTCCTTTCTCCCCTTGAAGTTTGAAAGCACCTCAACGAGAATTCCCTGATTTTTTTCGGGCACGGAGTTTATGATTTCCAATATTTTCTCGGGCACGCAGTCGTCGCCGTCGGACAGATATTCAAAAGCGACCGTTTTCACTTCGTCGGGCATTTCGTCGTTTGTAAGGACGGAAATGAAAATATCTTCGACTTCTTCGTCGTCGATTTCTTTAAGTAAAAGCGCGGCAAGAAGTTTTGCGTCCTTGTTGTTTTCGTACAAAAGCCCGTTCAGGTATTCGGTCGCGCCTTCCGCGCGCACGACCTCGTCGCAAATGGTGTCGGTAACTTCGATATTGTTTTCAAGGCATTTCGAAACGTAGTCGAAAATTTCGCCGTCTTCGCGAAGTTCCGCCGCGTACTCTTTCGGCGTTTTGCCGTCAAGGGTTTTGATCCTGACGTTTTCAAACCTGTTGAAAAGCATGCCGAGGTCGTCTTCCAGCGCCTCGTGCGAGGAATACTTTTCCTTATTTTTCCTTACGGCTTCCTGCACGTAAAGTTCAAACAATTTGTCAAGATTTTCAAATTTCATATTTTTCGTCAACCTCTTTCAATAATTCGACGTATCTCAGATACTTTTCGTCGATGACGGTCATGGGCGTCGAGCGTCTGACGCGGTGCGTGGATAAGTCGCACAAGGCGTCTTTCATCGCAACCATACTGTCAATCGAATTCAACTCTTTCACAAGGTCTTTCGGGCTTAAGTCGCTCATTAAAAACCCCGATATTCTTTTCAGTCTTTCGCTCAGCGCGTCCACGGCGGATTTCGGCTTTTGCTCACGCATAATCACCTGCGAAAAGGCAAAATACGCGGCGGCTTTCACGACGTCGTTAATTCCTTTTTCCCAGCCGTAATCGCCCATTTTTACGATTTTCAGTTTTTCGTCGATATTCGCGACGGCAACCTCGCCCGGCATTGCGTCCGAAAGATAAACCGTCAGCGCAAGGGTTTTGAGATACGGCGACGCGTACGGCGAAATAAGCAGTTTTTCGTACATATCGAACATTTGCTTGGAAACGTACGTGGTAAGCCCCGTCATCAGGACGTACACGTTCTGCTCGTTCTCGTTAAGTAACACGTATTCGATATTTCTGTAAGCGTCCTTGTCGTATTTCAGGTAATTCATAAACCCGATGTTGTCCTGCATCTTCATTTTGAGATCGGACAAAATCCGCACGCGTTTAAGCATCACTTCCATATCGCCGTACGGTATAAGACCGTCTTCGCCGTCGTTGATTTTGTCAAGCAACAGACGGGCTTCGAAATTGTCGGGATACAGTCGGACGATTTCCAGAAAAGTCGCGCGGGCGGGCTTGATATATCCGCAGTTGTACTGCGCTTTCCCGTACAGAATCAAAAACTGCGGCTGATACGGAAAGTCGGGCAAAACGTTTTCGACGGCGTCAAGCACTCCTTCGTGGTCGAGCGCAAGACGGCATGCGTCAAGTTTCACCATATATTCCATCGTGTTTTTGGGTTTTTCGGTTTTGATTTCCGAAAACACTTTTTCGGCGTCCGCCTTTTCGTCAAGGAGTTTTAAGGCAATGTAATAATAGCACTTCAACGAAAAGTCGTCGGGCAAGCCTTTAAGCGCGGTTTCGGCGGCGATTTTCATCGACTGCAACCGGTCAAGCGCAAGATAACACATCGCCTTGTTTTTCTCGGCAATGTAATAATATTTCCCGTTTTTCTCGTTTATGTTTTTGAGAAGGTCAAGTGACTCCTGCGGTTTCCCCGTCGAAAACAGTTTGAACGCGTCGGAAATAATCTGCTCGCACTCCGCCGACGGACGGGGATAAACCTGCTTGAATCCGATTTCGGTACGGCGTTTTTCGGGTTTGTCGTTTTCTTCGCCGTCGTCGAAGTTCAGAAGTTTTTCCATAAGTTCCGAAAACTTCATAAAGTCGGGATTCCCGCCAAGCCCTTCCAGATCGTTTATCGTAAGGTTTTTCAGATTTTTCAGGTCTTTTTCTTTGACAAGGTTTTCGCCGCCCTTTTCTTTTCTCGATACGACAAGCCTTAGGTGTCTTTCAAACTCCTGCTCTTCTTCTTCGTCGTCGGGGAAAAGGGTTTCGCCGTCTTCGGTCTGCACCGTCAGAAACTCCGAAAAGTCGTAATCGACGCCGTAAGTATCCTTGTAATATTTTGCAAGGCGGAACTTGCCGTTAACAAGCGCGTTCGAAATAATGCCCTTGATCGCGTCCTTCGACTTTGTTTTTGCATAGGCGGTCATATATGCGACGTTGCTTTCGTTGAAGGCGTTCATATCGGCGTAAATCCGTCCGATGAGAATGAGCGCGTCCTTGTTTTTTTCGTCGCGTTTAACGACTTCAAACAATAAGGTAAGTGCGTCGGCGAAGTTCTCGTCGGCGTAAAGATCGTTTGCGCGGTCTATCTTATATTCGATTGTGTCGTCAAACTTAATAACTTTTGCCATAGTACAAAATAACGCTTTTAAGCCTTTGAAAACAACGTATCAACGTCGTTTTTGGTGAAAACGTACTTTTTGTTGCAGAATTGACAAGTAAGTTCCAACTTCCCGTTTTCACGCAGAATATCGTACGCCTCGTCGCGCCCCAAAGACACGACGATCTTCTCAAGCCGCTCCCTTGTGCATGTGCATTCGTACGTCGGATACACGTCGGGAAGATAAAAAATATCGAAATGCGAAAAGTATCTGTCGATAATATCTTCGGGCGTCATTTCCTTGAACAGGTCGCTGACGCGCGTGAAATTCGTCAATATATCTTCCATCACCGTGATTGCGTTGTCGTCCGCCCCGGGAAGCGCGCTTACGAATATTCCGCCCGCCGACACGCACTCGTTATCCGCCGCAAGCACGCCGAGCGCCACCGCCGACGGCTGTTGTTCGGACACCGTGAAATAATACGCAAAATCGTTTGCGATTTCCCCGTCGACAATCGGGCATCTTCCCGAATACGGCTCTTTCAGTCCAAGGTCTTTTATGACGCTGATATAGCCGTTTTTGCCGACGCCGCCGCCCACGTCGAGTTTCCCTTTTCCATTCAGCGGAAGTTCGACCGCGGGGTTTTCGACGTAGCCCCTGACCTTCGCGCCGTAATCGGACAGCACGACGATTCTTCCAAGCGGGCCGCCGCCGTTAATCGTAATCGACAATTTTTGTTTGTCGTCTTTAAGTTCCGTCCCCATATACGCGCCGACGATAAGCGTCCTGCCGAGCGCAGCCGCCGCGGTACGGGAAAGAGAGTGAATTTTTATCGCTTTGTCGACAAGTTCCTTTGCGGAAATCACGCTGACGAGAATCGTCTTGTCGAACAGCATAAATCTTTTTATAACGTCCATTATTTTTTCGCAACGACGATAAGTCTGTTGCAACGCTCCGTAAATTTTTTGAATTTTTCGTTAAAAAACCGATAAGAAAAGCCCGCCGCCGTCAATGCGGATTCGACGTCTTTCGTTTTGTGTATATATTGCGATTCGCTTTCGTCAAAGCGGCGATACACGTCGCCGTCCCGCTCGAAAAAGGTCAGATCCATTTTTATTTTTTCGCCCTTTTTCGTGTTTTGCCAAAGGTACGTCAAGTTTTCGTCGTCCTCGTAAAAAAGGTTGTTTCCGAGCACGTTTTCAAGTTTATTGGCGGAACTCACGTCAAAAATAAAAATACCGCCGTCGTTCAACGCGGAGTAAATCTCATTAAACGCCACCGCCAGGTTTTTCCCTTTGACGTAATTGAATCCGTCGCAGACAGCCGTTACGAAATCGCACTTTTTTTCAAGGTGCAAATCGTTCAGGTCGGAAAAAACAAACGGCACGTCGAGGCGTGCTTTTCTTGCTTTTTCGGTCGCTTTTTCAAGCATTTCGGGCGAAACGTCGCCGCCGACGACCTTGAACCCGTTGCGTTTAAGGCGGATTGCCATTTCGCCGCTGCCGGACGCCAGATCGTATCCGAACACGCCCCAAACGTCTTTCAGATTTTCAAGGGCGAACTTTTCGTACGCGTCGTAGTCAAAGTCGCCCATCAGATCGTCATAATACTTTGCAAGTATCTCGTACAATTATTTTTTTCCGCCTTTTGCCTTTTTTCCGTTCCGGTTTTCCGCGGGAGTGCCGTTTGCGTTTGCGACGGGTTTTTCGGTTTCCGCCGTTACGGGTGCCGTGACCGCGTTTTGTTTTGCCTTTTTATCTTTCTTCGACGACGGTTTTTGCTGCGTCATCATATAAAGCGGGGTAAGCACGTTATCGAGCGCCCATTGCGAAAACGCCGTGAACGTAAGCCCGTACAAAGTCGTGCCGAACATCATCATCACGACAAGCCAGATTATCGAGAAGAAGCTGCTCTTGACAAAGAACAACGCAAGCGGCACAAGGCATACAAGGAACAACGGCAGACCTATCGGCGCAAGTTTCACGCTGAAAAGGATTGAGTTTTTGACCTGTTTAAGGAAAGGCAAGTCGACTTCCGCAATCATCGGCAGAAGTTGCATGTTGACGTAAAGCAGCAAAAACTCAACAAGACACACGACGATTATCATCACCCAGTGTCCGGCGTTGAGCGCACCCATCACCTTCAATTTCAGGAAGAATACGAACGCGCTGCCGAGCGCAAGCACGAGAAGCGAATCGACAAGCATAACGATAAGGTATTTCCACCAATATTTTTTGACGCCTTTGAAGAAGGTTTTCGTGATTTTTTCAACCTTTTCGCCCCACATGAAGGCTTTCAGACAGTTGAACGCGCCCGCCATACCGATAAACGTAATCGTGATTGCGGGGACAAGCAGATAAAACACGATCTGCCACGCGTCGTATACGGCAATCTGCGCCTGTTGCAGGGTGTCCGCCCCGCCCGGGAACGCCATGCCGACGTTGCCCATAAAATCGAACTTCGACGTCGCAAGGCTCGTGAAATAATTACTGCACCAATAAAGCACGAAAAAGAGCGGGATCGCAAACAGCAAAAACCACGCGTTCACTCTCATAAGCGAGTTCATCTCGCCGCTCATCACCGCAAAAACCTGTTTCACGCGGCCCTTAGGATATACCCCCTTCGGTTCTTCCGCGCGGATTTCGGGCCCGAGCGAAAGTTTTTTATACAAAGGGCTTAATTCATCCTTTTTGTTTTTATTGTTCGTTTTATTAGTTTTGTTCATTTTTTGCTCCGACATTTGTTGTCTTTCCATTTTACACTATAAAAAGAAATATATCAAGAATTTATCGCGGAGTTTTGTCGGCTTTTGACACGAATCGACGAAATTTAATACTATGTATATATCAGCATTTGACAAAGTCTCTTTCGTGTGTTACCATATTAAACTATTAAAGAGGTTATTCGAACCTTTCCGATTTTGGAGGTATCTATGAAAAAATATAACGTGGCGGTTGTCGGCGCAACGGGTATGGTCGGCAATAAATTCCTGGAAGTTTTAGCGGAAAGAAACCTTCCCGTCGAAAACTATTACCTTTACGCAAGCGCGAAAAGCGCCGGTAAGGTGATTGATTTCATGGGAAAACCGCACACCGTTATCGAACTTACGAAAGAAAACGTCGTCAATAAAAAAATCGACATCGCGTTGTTTTCCGCGGGCGCAAGCGTTTCGAAAGAATTCGCTCCGATTTTTGCAAGTATCGGCGCAACCGTCGTCGACAACAGCAGCTGCTGGCGTATGGACGAAAACGTTCCCCTTGTCGTGCCCGAGGTCAACCCCGAAGACGTCAGGTGGAACAAAGGCATCATCGCCAACCCGAATTGCAGCACGATTCAGGCTATGGTGGCATTAAAACCCCTGCACGACAAATATACTATTAAAAGAGTGGTTTACAGCACTTATCAGGCGGTGTCCGGCGCGGGCGTTCAGGGCTACAACGACCTTAAAGACGGCATAAACGGCGTCCCGCCCAAAAAGTTCAACCACCAAATCTTCGCAAACTGTCTGCCGCAAATCGACGTGTTCTGCGACAACCACTATACCAAGGAAGAAATGAAAATGGTCAACGAAACGCGCAAAATTCTGCACGCGCCCGATATGCGAATCACCGCAACCACCGTCCGCGTCCCCGTTTTCCACGGCCATTCCGAAAGCATAAATATCGAGTTTGAGAAACCTTGCGACCTTAAAGGCGTGTTCGAGTGCCTTGAAAACGCCCCGGGACTCGTCGTCATCGACGATATTAAAAACTGCAAGTACCCGATGCCCGTCGATATCGAAAATACCGACCCCGTTTACGTCGGTCGTATCCGCATCGACGACAGCGTCGACAGCGGCGTCAATATCTGGTGCGTCGCCGATAACATAAGAAAAGGCGCTGCGACCAACACGGTTCAGATTGCCGAATTGCTTATAAAGGAAAATCTCGTTTAATTCACGATTTCACAAAAGTTTAATAACCCGAATCGGTAATAATCTTTTAAGAAGGTCAAGGCGAAAATGTCAATTTTCAAAGGCTGCGCTACCGCGCTTGTTACCCCGTTTTCCGATTCGGGCGTCGATTACGATTCTCTCGGGCGCCTCATCGATTTTCAGATTGAAAACGACGTGGGCGCTCTTGTTATACTCGGCACCACGGGCGAAGCCGCAACGATGTCGGAAGACGAAAAAATCGACGTCGTGAAGTTTTCGGTAAAAGCCGCGGCCGGGCGCGTCCCCGTCATCGTCGGCAGCGGCTCGAACGACACGAAATCGGCTGTGCGACTTAGCCGACTTTTCTCGTCGCTCGGCGCGGACGCCCTGCTTGTCGTTACGCCGTTTTACAACAAATGCACGCAAAGCGGACTTGTCGCGCATTACTCGGAAATCGCAAATTCCGTCGATAAACCCGTTATCGTTTACAACGTTCCGGCGCGCACCGGCGTCAACGTTCTGCCGGAAACTTTCCGAAAACTTGCAAAAATTAAAAACGTCGTCGCCATCAAAGAAGCGGCGGGGGATCTTTCGCAAATGTCCGACACGATAATGCTGTCGGGCGACGCGGACGTCTTTTCGGGCGACGACAACCTTACCGTCCCAGCAATGTGTATGGGGGCATCGGGCGTTATCTCCGTCGCGGCGAATCTATTCCCGAAATTCGTGTCAGATATGACAAAATCCGCCCTTCTCGGCAACTACGACAAAGCGGCGAAAATGCAGTTGAAACTCAACCCACTGATACACGGATTATTTTCGGAAGTCAACCCCATCCCCATAAAATACGCGCTCAATAAATTCGGGCTTTGCAAGAATATTCTGCGCTTGCCGCTCACAAAAATGTCAAAAGCGAATTCTGACAAATTAGACGTTTTAATTGACGATTTTTTAAGTTAAAGTATGATAAACGTCATATTAAACGGCGCGTGCGGCAGGCTCGGCACAACGTTTCAAAAGGTTGCAAAAGAAACGACAGACGTAAATATCGTTGCCGGCGTCGACGTAAACCGCACGGAGATTTCAACGGATTTTCCGCTGTATAAAAACATTAAAAACGTTGCCGTTCCCGCGGACGCAGTGGTCGATTTTTCAACACCCGCAGCACTTTCCGACGTGCTCGAATATTGCGTCGGGAATAACCTGAAACTTCTTGTCGCAACGACGGGACACTCCGAAATCCAAAACGAAAAAATCGCGGCTGCCGCCAAAAAAATAGCCGTTTTCAAGACTGCGAATTTAAGCCACGGCGTGTACGTTTTGTCGCGCCTTGTCGCGCTCACGGCGTCACTACTTGACGGCTTCGACGTCAACGTCACGGAAACCCACCACAAGAAAAAACTCGACGCCCCGTCCGGCACAGCCAAAATGCTCGCGGACGTTATAAAGTCGTCTTGCGTTGACGAAAACACGCCGGACGTTTCGATAAATTCTATTCGCGGCGGCACGGCAGTCGGTAAACACGAAATCTCGTTTTTCGGCAATTACGAAACCCTGACTCTCACCCACGAAGCCTGTTGCAAGGACGTTTACGCCGTCGGCGCTCTCCGCGCCCTTCGCTTCCTTATGACAAAAAAAGTCGGACTTTTTTCATCGTCCGACCTATAAAATTTCCGTTTCCTTATCCCATTATGCTTTTCGGATAGTCGCTTCTTCACAAAGTATTTGCCGCGCATTACTTTTTTATTTCTTGCGGCTGTCGGAATTAAAGGATTTTTGCAAAATTACCGCAATATGGTTGCCAAATCCGGCGAAATGTTGTATATTACACACGTTGGGCATTTCCCCGACGTAATCAGATTGGAGAGATATCGAAGTGGTCATAACGAGCCGCACTCGAAATGCGGTCGTCAGGAAACTGGCGCAAGGGTTCGAATCCCTTTCTCTCCGCCAAGCAAAACCTAAATCAAATACAAAAGTATTGGATTTAGGTTTTTCTTTTGCAAAAATTCAGTTGTATAAGTCAAGCACCCGTGAGAGTGCCATTTTTATTTTTGCCTATGCTATATGGTTGAAAATTTATTTTGTATGTGGTATAATAACGAAAAAATTTGGTGGTTTCAAAAATGAAAAAGTCGCTAAAATGTATAATGCTTGCCTTATTGGTTACTTTAACATTTTCTTTGGTCGCTTGTAATAATTACGATAAACCTGTTAATGAAAATACCGAAAATCATATGCAACATTATGAAATAGACCTTACATTAGATAATTATTGGAAATTTATAGATGTGTCATTAAATGGACGAACATATACTTTTAATGGTGTCTTGTCTTATGCTTATTATATTGATGTGCAAGTTGATTTAACTCGTACTTTATCGAGTGAATCTACTACAAATACATTTTCAAAAACGGAAACCGTAAAACTAAATGCAAGTGGTGGTATGAATTATATTGCTAATGAGTACTCTTTTGACGAAGTCAAACAACTCTTAAAAGTTGATGGCTATATGTCTTCTTATCGTGATAGTGCAACCATTAAAAAAATAGTTGGTAAAGTTATATTTTCAATATAAAAATATGCGATGATGAATTTAGTTTATAAGGCGGTAATATATGAAATTAGATGATTTTCATTTTATGATTGGGCAAACAATAATGTATTGTCAAGTAATAGAACACGATGTGAAATATATATATGCTGCAATGCACATTGGCGATTTCTATGAAAATTTAGATAAAATCGAAAAATGGTCGCTTGGTCAAACTGTCCAAAATTTAAAAGAACTCGATTTTAGTGGCAAACGTCCTTATATTTCTGCAAGTGATTACAATTTCTTAAAGCAAATGACTGAAAAGCGAAACCATTGGTGTCATCAAACATATCAAAATTTTTTATATAATAAACAGTTTTTACAAAGTAAAGAATATGCAGACGAGTGTCGTAAATTAGAACGCGATAATGAACGACTATCAAATGTTTGCGATGCATTAGAAAAAGTGAGAATACAGGCGGTGAAAGATTTTGGACGAAATTAAATATTCGATTTACGTTACTAACGCTCCGCCAAAAGGGAATAATACGAACACCGAGAGCGAAAAGGAGTTCGTATTATTCTTTTTTAATGACTTTTTTGGTATCAAAGTTCAGAAATGAACACATATAAAGCGTATTGCCGGGCGAGTAGAATCGCTCGGCTTTTTTTATTACTATCTTCTATTACTCCATATTTTTGCCTTTCGTCTTTGCCGTTGTAGCACAGTAAAAATCGGAAGTAAACGGGATAAATTGTCACTGAAAACATATAGATTACCGAGAGTCGGACTTAATAAAAAGTTCGGCTCTTTTTTCATTTACGCAACAATTTATCCTTTATCGTTGACTTCCGGTTTTACGACTTTAACTCGTACTTTCTATTTGCTTTTTCCGGTGCTACCCCGTCTGTGCCGAAAGGCAAAATAAATATATGGAGGTTTTCCAAAATGAAAAAAGTATTTTACTCAATCAGAAAAGTCAGAAACTCTGACGACAAGATTTCCGGTCTCGGATTTCTTAACGACGAAGGTACGTTGTTTTGCAAGTGCGTATCCAAAAACGGCAAGCATTACACCCGTGCTTTCGATGATGTAGGCAAACACTGCCACAAGATTATAGGCAAAGAAAACGAGTACAAAGGCTACGTAACAATGTACTACGAGTACGACGGACGAGATATAGAAGTTGAATATTCCGTTTGGTACAAAGAAGCTGTATAAGGAGAAAACGACAATGATTAACTTAAACGAAATTGCATTTATTGATGAATACGGTTTTGACTTCAATACCGGTGAAAGCCTTATCCGATTCGACGTTGTGGCTTATTGCCCTAACACCAAGCAAATTACCTTTGCAATTACAAACCAAGGGAAAATAAGCGTATTGGACTTTGAAGTTTTTGAAGACGAAGACGGTCACTACATCGAATACGGTAGCACTTACGAAAAAATCTATATCGACGACGTTCAGGAGGATTTCAACTAATGGATAAACCTATTATCGACTTGGAAGAACTGCTTGAAGAAACACAAGACAGAATTGAAGAAAAACTTGCTATCGAAGGAGGCACAGAATATGAATGGTAATATCTCAATCGTTATCGGCTCATGGGGTTCTTACAACGAGTGTAACGAACGAGCCTTAGGCTCGAAGTGGCTTGACCTTTCGGATTATTCTGAATGGGATGAAATCGCCAGTGAACTGAAAAAAGAAGGCTTTGAGCTTGATGGTATCGACGAAGAACTCTTTATACAAGACGTCGAAGGTATCAGCGACAATTCCGTGAATTGGGATTACGTCAACCCCGAAACGCTTTTCAACACCCTTAATGAATCAGGCGTTCTTACCAACGATTACAAATACAAAGTACTTTGTGCCTTACTTGAAGTTCGTTGTTTTGACGACTTTGAAGAACGTGTTAAATCTTACGGCGAACGTTGGGACGATGACATTATCCTCTGGGAAAACAGAGATTGGTATGATTTAGGTTATGAGTTTTTACACGATTGCCATAACATACCCGATTACTTAGATAACTATATCGACTACAAAAGATATGGCGAAGAATTAAGTTACGACGGCTTTCAAGAATATAGTGAAGGCATTATTGAAATTAGATAAACAAAAGGAGATTTATTATGAACATTACAACTGAAAACAAGAAACAAAAAGCAATCGAACTTATGAACAAATTGGACATTTACAAGCCGTATATAAAGGGTTTCAGAGAAAACAATCAAATATGTTTCTTCGAGAACTTTGGCGGTTTCTGGGCTGAACAAGAGCCTGAGTTGATGGCAAAAATACAAGAGTTTGAGAAAGAACACAACTGCCTTGTGTACGCAGTCACTCACGAATTTCTTGAATTCGGCGAGTGCTACGACTTCCTTTACATATCCGACTATGAAGACGATTGGGACGAAATGCTATATCCGCAAGGCAATATGTACTACGTATTTGCTTACGTTTGGAACAAAGACGTTGAATGGTGTTCGGAATTCGGCACAATTGGCATCCGCTCGTTCGGTGGCGGAATTAAAAGAGTTGCATAACAAAAGGAGAAATTACTATGGGATTAGATCAATACTTAAAAGCAAAAACAAATTCGGTAAAACACAAATCTTCCACGGGTGCTTGTGGCGGATTATTTCCTCTCGCTCCTGCGGATAACGGCACAACTGAAATCGGCTATTGGAGAAAAGCTTATGCAGTTTCATCATATTTGAGAAACACACTTGATGTTGACGATGATTTCAACCTCGAATACAAAGAAATTAGTTACGAGAAGGTAACTGAAATAATAGAATACGCAACCAATCTATTAAGTGAAAACTTATTTGAATACGAATACGAGCAAAGAGATTGGCAAGACGTTGTGACCGCATTTACAAAAGCAAAATGGATCTTAGAAAACGATTCAGACGCGCAAATTTATTATATGGAGTGGTACTGATATGAAAACAAATACGAGTTTACCTAAAATGGGTGACGTAATAAAAATAATCAAAATGAAAGATGAACCCCAATACACCGGGAAAACCGGCATTGTCGAAAAAATTGACGATGCAGGACAAATCCACGGAACTTGGGGCGGCTGCGCAATTATCCCAAATATAGACGAATACTTAATCTTGGAGGAAAAATAAATGTCATACAAAGCAATGGCTCATATACACTCGCTTAACGGCGAAATAGCAGAAATAACCGTGCTTGAAAAGGTCGGTGCCAATGATTACATAGTAGATTACAAGGGCGTGAAATGTCACGCTCTTTTTAATTGGTTCGTATGTGAATACTATGCCGATGATATTTACAGGAGAGTTGAACAATGAGATATATTTTCTATCACTACAACAACTTCGGAACGCTTGTGTTCGACTACTATGACGAAGAAACACACGTTACGCAATCTTACGTTTTCTACACCCTAAAACAAGCCGTTAGTAAGTTTAGAAAAGACAACGGCTTGCAGTACAAACGCATCAAAATATCTAAACTATTCTAAGGAGAAAAACACTATGGCAACAATTCAAGACTTGAAAAAATACGTCAATTACGAATTTTCATCCGGTTGTTACACCGGCGAAGATTACAAATCTTTTCAAACGAAATATATAAACTACCTTCGTTCTATCTGCAAGCAAAACCACTGGCAACTTGTGAACGTCGGAAGAAATCACTACTGCTTTTCGGCGTTTATTAAAAGTGCGGAAAACAAGTGTGTGTACGTATCCATATCTGACGTCAGATATTTCTCTAACGAATGGTACAATCACATACTTATTCGCACGGCAAAGAACGAAACGGACTATCGAGGCGGTTTTAATAACTATACCACACTTGAAAATCTGGAACTAATGGCAGCCGAACTGCTTGAAGACTTACCCTTTTAAGGAGATAAAATATGGAACTAAGATTAAAGGCAAATAACAAGCAAGAAGAAATAATACTTGCATACTTACAAGAAAATGCGAGTGAAACTCTTGCAGAAAAAATAAACAACGGCACACCGTTTGAAAAAGACGGTAAACCGCTAACCAACTTAAAAACTCTTTCGGGCTTTATGAAATACGCTTGCGAAGAAGCGAGGAAGCTTGCCGAGAAAGGTGCAAACTGTGCTTGCGTTGAAGATAACGTCGTGTTTGGTTGGGCTATTCACTACTTTGAAGAAGACTCCATCGAAGGAACGCTTTACACGATAGACGGCGAAGAATACAAGCCTGCACCAAAGAAAACGGCAAGCAAACCTATTCTCAAACCCGAACCGAAGAAAGAACCGACAAAGAGCAATTTCCAATTCTCTCTTTTCGACCAATTTGAAGAAACGGACGTTCCCGAACCTATCGTTGAAGAAAAACCAATTACTGAACCCGTTGTTGAAACGGTTGTAGAAAAACCGAAAGGCAATCCGATGTACTTGAAGTATTTGGAGTATCAAGCAGAACACCCTTCCGCAATAGTTACATATAGGCTTGGGGATTTCTACGAAGTATTCGGAGATAACGCCGTAACTGTTGGCAACGAACTTGAACTAACTATTACAAGCCGTGACGTTGGACTTGAAAACCGTATTCCGATGATAGGTTTTCCTTACCACGCTGCCGAAATGTACTTCGCAAAAATAGTAAAGAAACACGACCTTTACATAATTGAAAACGATACAGAAAAGCAGTATATGGAAAAGCTCGAAACAGTGGTTAGTAAACTTCAGGACGAAGAAGACTATGACGAACTAACCGAAGAAGAAATGCGTGAGTTTGACGGCGACATTGAAGAACCTATCGAAGAACCGGCTCAAACAAGTGATTCTCCGCTAATAAGCAAACTAAAAGCCTTGTTTGGCAATACGTTGGAGGTGAGATAAATGAAAATAGAAAAGATAAAGCCTATTCCAAAGTACATAGTTGCTCGCATTAAGCGTGCGGACAAACAAAACAATATTACCGTTCCCGGACACACTCGGTTTTACTCGTATCTGACGAAGAACGACGGAGAACTGGTAAAAGTCACCGTTGCAGTAAAAGAGAAAAGAAATAAGTGGTATTGCAAACAAGTTGCCGTTCATGGCGTTCACTCTGACAAGTGTTTTGTAAAAGATATGAACTTCACCTACATAACAGGATATACAGTCGGCTGGCACTCGGAAGGATTGTCCAAATACCCAAATTGGTACGAATACGGAGAATGGGGCTGGACTACGGACGATATGTTCGATCCATACGCTCCTATCGTCAATCGTGAGTATATTCTGGAAAAGTTCCCTGAATACAAATACAGTGCAATAGATAGATACACGGGTATTGACGTATTCAAATACCTACGGCTTTTTGAACAATATCCGCAAATAGAATATCTTACAAAACTTGGGTTGCACAACCTTGCTATGTCTAAACAAATACTAAAGAAATGCGGACAAGACAAACGCTTTTGCAAATGGCTTGCACAAAACAGAAGCACTTTGAACAAATCTTCACTGTATATCCCTGTCGTGTTGCAAGCATATACGAAAAACCGCAACGTACTTGAACTGCAAACGTACTATTCCGCAAAACTTAAAATGAGCAAAGATACAGCCCTTCAGCCACTAAGAATAGCATTCAAAAAAGAACTTGAAAAGTTTTTTCATTATTTAGCTAAACAAAACACAAATGCGTATAGCTACTTAGATTATTGGAAGGCTTGCAACGAGTTGGGTTTGGATATGACGGAAGAAAAGAACCGCTATCCACACGATTTCAAACGTTGGCACGATATTCGGGCTGATGAATACAATTCTTTGAAAGCAAAGATAGACGCCGAGAAACGAAAGGCATTATACGAACAATTTGCCGCCGTTGCAAGCAAGTATTTAGGACTTGAATACAACAAAAAGTCCGTCTATGTGGCAATTATTGCACAAAAACCGTCCGATCTTATACACGAAGGAGAAATATTGCACCACTGCGTAGGACGAATGGGTTACGACCAAAAGTTTGCACGAGAAGAAACGCTTATCTTCTTTATACGAACAAAAGAACAACCTGACACTCCGCTTGTGACGGTGGAATACTCTCCGACTCAAAAGAAAGTGTTGCAATGCTATGGCGACCACGATAGCAAACCGACGGAAGAAATACTCAATTTCGTTCACAAAAAGTGGCTACCTTATGCCAACAGACAAATCAAACAAATAGCGGCGGCTTAACGCAAAGGAGAAAACATTATGGCTAATTACTTTAGGATTACGGTATATCACCCGGTGGAAGACTTTTCTGCAATCATAGATTCCTACGGAATGTTCGATAAGCTTTGGCAGTTCTCTGCTTATCTGGTAGAGAAAGGCTTTAAGATAATTGCAGTGGGAAACGACGAGCAGTTTTTAGACGGCAACTTCGAAAAAACCGATGAGATTGAGAAAGATAAAATTATTCTTCGTGCTTGCGCCAAAGGAGCGCCTATTCAAAACAATAATAGAATCGAAGTTGACGGTAAATATTACACGCCAAACAACTGAACATTTCTAAATTGCAAAGGGAGTGGCAACGCTCCCTTTTTTTATGCCGAATAACGCCCTTATTATAAACTGTACCCCTTGTCAAGGACATTTTTATTTATTTGTTCTAGGGAACGTCTGTTTGTCTACTTTACAACTTACAATCCCCTCTAATGGATAAATCCCTGTTGTGATATACTCATAATACTCGTTAGGTGACAACTTTGCCAACTGCCATTGATATCTGCTATTATTATAATAATCCATCCAGTCATCCACGATTGCTTTTACCTCACGATATTTGCTACATTCACTAACATCTATCTCATCCTTCATATGTCCAAAAAAGCTTTCCTGTGGTGCATTATCCCAACAGTTTCCTTTCCTCGACATCGACTGTCTTAGCTCTTTGTCACTCACTAATTGAATAAATCTGGTGCTGGTATAATGACATCCCTGATCGGAATGAATCAGCGTTTCCTTTGTTAGTTCAATCCCATGATTTTTTATCAGCTTATTCACAGTCTCCAATACAAAATCCTCTTCTAATGAATCACTCAAAACATAGGATAATATCTGCTTTGTATAGGCATCCAGAATTGTGGATAAATAAGCAAATGTCCCATGATACGCGGGATATACGTGATATCCGTCAATAACACTTTTCTTGGACCATATTCGGTAAATTTTCTTTCAAGAAGATTCTCTGCCACATGATTTGTCTGAATGGCTTTTGCCATTCGTCTATATGGATTTGCTTTTCGTATTGGACACATTAGACCATATTTATCCATTAACCGTCTGATTTTCTTCAGATTCATTATCACTGGCGGATTCCAGTGAATCATACACATATAGATACTGCGAGCTCCTTTCTGGTATCCTCGCTGATTATATGCTTTTAATACCAATTCAAAATCCTCTCTGTCCTTCTGTTCCCTTTCTTCTCTGGCTCCGGCTGCATGGATCCATCTGTAATACCCCGAACGGGAAACACCTGCTATGTCGCAAAGCATGCTGACATTTAACTGATTATCAGCCTCCTGCAAGGTTTTCTGTATGACTTCAAATTTCCAACCTGAGCTCATCAATATTTCCTCGTTGCTGTATTTTCCGTTTTTACAATTTTTTTTAAAAAGTCAACTTCCTGTCGTAAATACCTCACTTCATTCAGGATATTGGTTAATGCTTCCTGCGACTCTGCCGAAGCACCCTCCGGTATTGATATTTCGTCTTTTTTTCTTCGTGTTCTGTTTTCTCCTTGTATGAATCCGGTTCCACTTTGAGCCTGTTTTTTTATACTTTGAACAATACTGTCAATCTGCTTTTGACCAAATATTTTAAGATCATATCCCAAATCTTCCAATATCTTTCTCGGTGCCATTCCCGCTTGATATGCTGTCCAAAAAGCTTGTTTAAACTCAATCGTAAAATATAACTTGTTCTTTGTTACTTTAAAAGTATACGGATTTGCTTTTAATACTTTCATTTCTTTTGCCGTATATTCCTTCATTGCATCTTCTCCAATCCTTCACTTATTGTATCAGATATCCTTGCTCTTAAAGATACTTAATGTCCATTTTTGTTCATTCATAGCCCTGAACCAGTGTCTATGTTATGGGATATCGTCCCTTTCTCAATTGTTCACTTTACAGGGCTGATGCCTTTTTCACCATGTCCACACTCTGGTAGGACATCACTTAACTCCAATGTCCATCTTTATGGGTATCTTCCTTTTTCAAGGTGTCTACAATTAAGGATTCTTTCTGTAATTTCAGACCTAGCCAATATCTATTATTTCCCCTAGCGGTAATCAACATTTCAAGCAATCCCTTTCTCTTGTTGTGTCCACCTTATAGGGTACATTATATTACTCTTTCAAACTCGAAGGGTTTTTGCGACTTTGGCAATTAGGCGTGTGCTTGTTGTAACACATTTTTATGGACACTTTTGATTATAGGTTGTTACCGTCCGATTTATCGCCTTTCGGTGTCGTTTGTAGCACAGTGAAAAGCACAAGTCAACGGCAAAAATTATCACTGAAAACATTCATACTAAATAAAAACCAAGGAAAACTATCTCAACCTTGGCTTTATTTTTATTTCCCCAAAAAGTATTTTCTACTAATAACAACGCAATATTTTTTGCGGTTTCGTTGACTTCCGTTTTTATACAACAAAGCGACCGACTGAAACCTTTTCCCGGTGCTACCTCCGTCTTTGCCGAAAGGCGAAGAAAATCGGAGGTAAATAAAATGGTAAAAGAAAAGAAAAGTTTTAGCATTCTCAAAGAAGAAATCTCTCAAAACAACGTACTTGCTATGGCGGAACTGATAGCAATGTCCGAAACACGCTTTCTCATTGGATATATGGGAAGTACTATGCAAAAAATGCACGCAGATTTATACGTAGATATACTGCACAAAAACGACTTGGGCTACGCATTCAGTGATGCATACGATTTAGTCCAAGAAGGTGCTTTGTATCTTTGTGAACATTACGGAAAGCATTTGAGCGACGTGATTGGCTACAATAAAAAAGGCAAGCCAATTACTATCGAGATTGCCTGTTGCAGGAAAATGATGAAGTTAATGAATAGAAAAATACGTGACAACTACCGACACGTAGGATATGAGTCCTTAACGCCCGTAAACGAGCCGTACATAGAAATACAAGAAGAAACGATACAGGATTACACAATCTACGATGCAATCATAGAAAGTCTTAATTTGACGGACAATATGCGTATTGCTTTGGAATGTCGTATAAAAGGCTTGAGCTTCCCCGAAATAGGCAGAGTGCTTTCAAGAGCACAGTCCACCGTGTTTGAGTACTTTATCAAAATGCGGCAAAGATATTTGGCGAGATACAGATGAAACAAAAAATCAATTTTTTAGAAATAAAAGCCGAGAAAAGATTTTCTCGGCAATATCAATTATAAATATGCTACAAAAACACGTTTAAATAGTAATACTTTTTGCAGAATCCATTCCATTAGCTCAGGATAATTCTCTTGATGATTAAAGTCCAATCCATTGATTTTTGTACAAATTACAGAAGCCTTTTTCCCCTCAAGTCGATCCCATCCAAAGGATAGCCCTGCGCTTTGTTCGATTTGTTCTTTATTGTTGTATAGTTTATCGAACAGTTCTTTATTTTTTGGAATCCATAACCCAACTCTTATTTTGTGTTCTCTGTTTACCAACTCGATAGATATATGACATTGAGAAGAACCGATAGCCACCGTATACCAATGGTCAGTAGTTGCCTTATGTTTGTTGATAGGCTTGCCGACTGAATCTATGTAATCATTAAATTTATTCCAAAACTCTAACCTTTTTGTTTGCAATTCGTTGATTTCCGGAGCTTTCGCCATTGTTTTGGCCTGCTTTGAAAAATCATTCGGTTGCTCAACTATCTTAAACATAGGCGCAGGAACGGAATCACCTATTTTATAAGCATGAACTTCCACAAGGAAAAAAGACAAATCGTCTGTAGTGTTTTTATTGAGCCATTCAATTGCACTTGCGTGTTCATCTCTAACCGATGCAACAATCCAGACAACAACCGAAGCGTCCAGTCCCGATGCGTAAGTAATAATTTTTCCTAAATGGTCATGATTAGTAGACTCCAATTGATTTTCGATCAAAACTGTTTTGCCCGTCAATTCGTCTTTGCCGATAATATCGCATCTGTACGAGCCAACGAATTTCTCCGTTTCAATATCAGTTAAGGAGAGATTCAATGTATCGCCGAGCAATTTAATGTTATCTTCGGAAGATAGCCACTTTGAAAAATCATATTGCTCATGTGCCCACACTTTTCTAACGTCAATTTCTTCTAATCTACCTAAATCCATTTTCCTCTCCTTACATCATAAATTCGGCTTGATCAACCACTCTGGAAATGGCTTCTTCTGTGTAATCAGGCGGGTAGTTGTATTTCTTCAATAGCCGCTTAATCTGCATACGCATTTTTGCTCTTGTGTCTTTCTTTTTAGACCAATCAACGGTAGCGTATTCTTCGACAATTGCTTTTAATTCCATTGCCATAACACGTAATATAGCATAGAGTTTTCTCAAGTAATCCTTTGAGGTTTGACTGTGAGTAAATACCACATCAGACATCTCCAACCCAGATAAAAAACTCATGCATACTGAAAAGCCGATTCCACCATTATTAAGAGACTCATCGTATTGAAAGACATTGTTTACAAAAAGATATGGAATATAATGTGCATAAGATACAATTGACACATTTATTCCAAGAGCTTGAATAATTGCCTTGTAGTGAGGAACTTGTTCTACCTGATTTACGATAAGAACATCAGGAGATACTTTTGATATTATCTCCATTACTTTTGACCAATCAAAAGAAAACCTAACTTCATATTTATTAAATCCGAATTCTTTATTTATGTGAATACAGTTACAATCGGACAGTGGCTCAGGTGAGGCAAAGTAAAAACTATTCTGCTTCGTAAAATATGGAGATAGAAGATTATAAAAAATATAGCCTGAATCAGCTTGCATACGAGAACGATTACTAACGTTCAGAAATGTTAAAATTCTCATTTGAAATAATTAATGATGCTGTCATCATTATCCTTTCTTAATATATAGTCTGCTATCCACTCATCAGAGTATAACGCATTAATCCAAACGACTTTTGATTTGTCGATTCCTAATGAGAGAAAATAATTACTGCATCTATGAAAAACATTAAAGTCTTCATAAGTAATAATAATCAAATCAATTTCATAAAATATGTCGAATGAAATGCTGGTTTCATTTTCTACATCAAATATATCTCTTAAACTTAAAATCGAGCAAACAGAATTTAGATTACTATTTGTTA
>ENA-UAMP01000409-UAMP01000409.1-human-gut-metagenome-genome-assembly--contig:-NODE-409-length-21403-cov-8.106239_pt1 | contig 21403 bp, 20 predicted proteins | sample MGYA00243285_ERZ654501 | MGnify/ENA primary metagenome ERZ654501 (study PRJEB26926, sample SAMN06164850) | human gut metagenome | biome: ENVO:00009003; feature: ENVO:2100002; material: ENVO:00002003...
TCTATATATTTAATGAAACTAACATTGTCATGAGCCATTAAATCATAAATATCAGGAGAATCAGAAAATAACAAAGGGTCCTTTTCTCTTTTTCTTCTTACAGTAATAGTGTAAGCTTCTATTGTTGTTTTCATACTTATTAGAAATGGCGAATCCCTTATCACTGCGTGCCAAAAGGTTTATCTACAACCTTAATCCGATTTTACGGATTACACAATGAAAAGGGATTCATTTTTAAGATATATTTATTTGGCGGCACTAAAATACGTATTTTAGTGCAGAAAACAAAGATTCACCAAAAAATATCTTAACAGAACATTCTGTTTTTGTTTTTCCCACATTCCAATTACCACATGAATAAGTTGCAGCTTACCCCTACACCTACATACATTCCACTCGGATAGCCATACCCAGCCTGCAAACCAAAGCCCCACCGCTTCTTCTTCGACTTGATGGCGACTGGATGGTATATATCATTCGTCACCGTCTGATACACCGTCTTAGGAAATATCTGTAAACTATCCAGCCGAGGGTCTACATATCCGCTCACCACAGCCTGATACGAGCTGTCTCTATATACCACTTGCTTACGATGAAGCAAGGTATCACCTATCCGTGTCGTATCATCCGGCACGAAACGCCAGAACACAGCCATCGGTGCAGAGATAAGCATCGTATCTACCTTGACAACCGTCTTTATCTTCGTCTCGGTACGTATTTCTGCCGACAAAGGCTCGTGCGGACGAAACCAAGCCGCCACACAAGCAATTGCCAGCAATACAACCAATATCCACAGTAACTTTTTCATTCCTCAAACCTTAAATCGTTAATCCGATTCATCCACCCCCGTTTGAATTTATTGTTCGCCGGACGAGAGCGGCATATATCCTCGATGAAATCGAACCGTGCAATCTTAATCATGTCGAACAACTCACGCGGGTTCCTGGCATTCACCGCAGCGAGTGTCTTAGGACCTACTATTCCATCCACAGTAACACCAAGCAAGCGTTGAGGTATCTTTATTCCGTGTGCACCGGATGCCCACACCCAATCAACCAATATATTAGCAACTGATTGCGATTTAATCTCGTCAGCTTTCCATCTGTCCCAATAATGTGGCTTGAGCACCCGGTTAACGACATCCTCACGGGTAAGCAGATGCAAGTCATCCACGTCTATATCACCGTCACCGTCCTTGTCATAGCCGCATGACTTCCACGTACCGATAGTCACACCCATATTCGTAGCACCTCCAAGGTCTGCCGGGTCATTCACGAAACCGCCTTCCCATTTTAGGATAAACGGTGCAAGTTGATTCACATTCGCCATTTCAATTTTCCTCCTTATTCAATTAATACCCATTTTGCGGTTCTCTATCACTGCACTTCTTTCTCTCACACCGTTTCAGTGCCAGTTCCAGTTTCAGGTCAGAATTAGTCTCCTTCAGTGTAAACAATTCATCCTGCACCTTACGGAGCCGGTCAGTCTGCTCCACAAACCGCTGTTCCTTCTCCGAAAGCTGCTTCTGCAGGAACTCGTTGTACTCCCGTAAAGCCTTGAACTCCTCAACATCCGCATGGGCATCCTCAATACGCGCATTGGTCTTGCGCGACATCCACCACTTAACAAGCTGCTTGATGCCCTCGATGCCACCGAGTGCGGTCACCAACATAATCCAATCATTCATTTCCATTTCTCCCGGTTTAACAATCGATACAAATTATAAGCACCCCCACATAAGCACAAGCAAACGCTGCCATCTCCGCCCAGAACAGCCATTTCCGGTATCTCAACATGATAACAACGGCTATCGGGAAAGCAACCGCAGGCAAGTACCACATACCGGAGAGACAAACCCAAAGAATTGTAGCTAATCCGGCTATTACTGTCCCTGCATAATGTACTTTGCTCTGAAATTCCTCCTTGAACAGCGGGGCTGTCCCGACGAACATCAGCCCACCGCAAGCAAGAAATGCCAAACATTGCAGGTTCTCCGATGAGCATTCAATCCACACCGGCATAAGCAGCATGGCAGGAACAATCATAGCTACCTGAAACAGCCACGCCGAGCGGTTCCGTTTCTTCAGTTGATAATAGGTGTCAGAGAGCGACCAGGGCACTCCGCACACTCTCACCGCATACATTATGTACATAGTGAGCAAAAACAGCGACATAAAATATAAGTAAATCATAAGCCATCAATTTAAAGGTTGAACACTAATTTTTCAGGATAACCGGAAGTGTAATCATACGCTCCGACCTCCTCTTTCGTAGCAAGTCCCATAACCGCGGCCAGATGTTCCTGCGTGGCATTATAGCATTCCAGGGCATACAGTTCCAGTGCGGCCAGCATCTGCAAGGCAAGAGGAATGGGGATTACATACTTCACGGTATCATACCACAGCACGGTTGTCTCCTTGCCCGCAGCCTGCTCGATAGTGATTGAGTTTGCCAGTCCTACCCGCGTATCCTTGTCAAGCCACATCCGCTTGCCGCCAAGCGTAAAGGAATTCACGGCATCGGACCCGTCGTAAACAGCAATTTCATTGACCTTCGCGCTCTTCACACCCTCCAAAGTCGGCTCATAGGGAGGGATTAATTCACATTCAAGAATTTCCTTTGCAGACGCTGCCGGATGGGTTTCATAAAATGTTTTTTGTTCCACATTCAACGGTACCCAGGCTCCATTCAGGTAATCCTCATAGGTTGTACCCACTTCATAGTTTCCGTCCAGTTCAAAATCAAGACGGACAACTTTCTCCTCTGAATAAATATGTATATATTGCATTATTGTTAAAGCCTATTTTTATTCATTATGATAAATCGGTAATTCGCTCTAATACCTGATGTAAGCGGTGCCGTATTTATTTCAGTAAATGAGCCCAGATAATCCGAAGATTTGAACATACGATACGGAGAAGAACTTTCCTGTGCTATCGCATACTTTCCGTCAGACGAAAGCCCCAAAGCAAAGCTATTGCCAATAACGGAATGCTTCAATGCCCAGGTTTTTCCGTAATCGGCGGATATACGTGCACCGGAATAAGAGTACCCTCCCTCTATAACCATATATTTCCCGTCATAGGATATGGCCAATGTACGGGCAGAGAAACTCGAATCGGTAATTTTAGTCCACGTCTTCCCATAATCCCCGGAATAATAGGCATAGTATAACTTTGATGAACTCTCCCTGTTGCAGCAACACAACATGTATTTGCCGTCACCGGAAATGGCAATCTTTGTGATAGGCCCCCTGAATATTTCACTGCTGAAAGTTTCTCCATAATCGGAAGATATAAACAGCTCATGGGTAGTATAATAGGGAGAATTTGACGCATATGCCACTACGTATCTGCCGGAATGGGACATTTCCACCCCCATGAGAGGCACGGTATTGTCTTTTAATCCATTGGAGACCCGCCATGTCTTCCCATAATCCCCGGAAAGCATCAAATCATATTTGTTATTGCTATTCTGACACACAACAGCGACCAGATTCCCCCTGCCGTTGCAGGCTATCGAGTATACGGAATAGCAATTATCAGGCTTGAAAGGTTCTGCCGTCTCCAGAAAATCCGTAGAACGCAATAATCCCACATTTGCCATATAGCACGAGCAATAGATATGCCTGCCGTCTCCGGACATGGCAATCCTCGTTCTATCGTTGCTGAAAAAGTATTCGTTTACATTAGGAAGGTCGGAAGGTTGTCTTCTGGTCCATGTCATTCCACAATCCTTGGAAATATCTATTAAGGCTCTACTGTCGGAGAATGCAATCACATACTGACCGTCCTTTATATTATTGCTTCGTCTTTTTAATACACTCATAAACCTTAGTCCCTTGTTTTTACGGATATTGAATAGGCGCCAGCGGCATAGCACCAGATACTAATCTCAAAGATATCTCCAGCGGAAACACTGATTGAAGTACCGGACATCGAAGTGAACGCGCCGGTATTGGGTATCGGCTGTGTGAATGCCGCCGATGCGACGCAGCGGATATACAAGTCATTGCCCACTGACATTCCGGAAGCAAGGCTGATGTTCGTGGCAGAACCCAACCTTGCAGTGATACTTCTCTTGGAAATTGGCAGGGAGGCCAGTGTCGTGACCGTATTCGCACCGGTGACTGTCGGGTCACCGACACCTTGCGGCCCTTGTGGTCCTTGCGCACCAGTCGCCCCTTTAGGTCCAGTAGCTCCGGTAGCACCCGTAGCGCCTTTTGCTCCGATAGCACCCTTCAGGTTCTTGAAAGCAAAGGAAAAGGTTCTGGCCAATGCGGTACCACCGAGAGAAACGGTCACGGAGGGCGTACCGATGTTGGCGTCAACCGTAGCAGTAGCACCGGTAATACTGGCACTTGCACCTGCTGCACCCGTGGCACCAGTAGCACCGGTAGCGCCTTTTGCACCCGTATCACCTTTGTCTCCTTTATCGCCCTTTGGACCTTGTATTCCTTGTGCACCAGTGGCGCCTTTTGCACCAGCAGGACCGGTAGCACCAGTATCACCTTTTACTCCTTGCGGTCCTGTGGCACCGGTATCACCTTTCATGCCCTGTGGACCTTGTACGCCTTGAGGACCTTGCGCTCCCGTATCCCCCTTCTCGCCTTTATCGCCCTTTGGACCTTGTAATTGTCCTTGACTTTGCCAATCACCGTTATACCAGGCATAATATGTATAAGGCAATGCAGTTCCAACGGAATAGAAACCAGTGATGTTTGACCCGTCAGGTACAGCAGTCTTTAAGGCATCAAGCGTATCGTAACGTCCAAGAAGGGTGAATGTATCTCCCGGCTTGCCTTTCACATAGATATCCGTCTTAACGTATTCTTTAGCGCTCTTATCCCATTGGTATACATAGTGGTCTGCACCGATGTAGGTAGGATGTTCTGCCGTATCAGTAGCATTCGCAGTAGCCGTCTCCGATTCCTGCTTGAGGGCAGCAAATTCAGTGACACGGGTACTTTCAGCATTTACACGGCCACTTTCAGCATTTACGCGTCCGGTTTCGGCTGTTTGGCGGTTAGTTTCCGCACTATTACGTGTATCCTCAGCAGTGCTTCGGGCATTCTCAGCAGTAACGCGCTTACCTTCTGCTGTAGCACGACCGGTTTCAGCATTGACACGACCCGTTTCGGCTGTCTGTCGGGTTGACTCTGCGTTGGCCCGCACTGTCTCAGCATTTTTACGTTCCTCCTCGGCGCTGACACGTTTACCTTCGGCAGTAACACGGCCGGTTTCGGCAGTTGCCCGTCCGGTCTCAGACGTCTGTCGGACCGCTTCAGCTTTGCCTCGCTCTGTCTCTGCCGTTTTCCTGAGACCTTCGGCTGTCACACGTTCCTTTTCGGCATTGATACGCGTAGTTTCAGCAGATGCGCGGGTACTTTCAGATGAAGCACGCTTTGTCTCAGCCGTTTCACGGGATTTCTCAGCTTCCTTGCGTGCGTTCTCCACTATGACACGCTCCGCTTCGGCTTTGCGCACTTCCTCAGCAGCTTCCTCAGCAGGGGCAGACAGCAACTCAAGCGGTGCCTCGACCACCGATTCTTCCATACCGGCAAGACGGAGGGCGGGCAGGCTCACGATATCGGCCAGCGAATCGACAATCTCCACATCGCCCACACCTTGGGAGCCGACAAGAAGGGCTTTCTTCACCTCCTCTACAAGCTGGTTGAACTGATTTGATTCCAATACCATAATTTTCAGAATTGATTTAAGATGGCTGGATGACGTTCAGTTGGTTAATTACCGCACGTTTCACGGCAGCTATGAGCCGCGAGTTCTTCACCACAAGTTCAAGAGCCTTGCAATACTGTTCCGGGATTTCCACCGCATCTTTCGAGTAGTAGATTTCCCGTGCCAAGTCTTCAAAGCCTATATCCAGAAGGATACTTCCGTTGTACATCATTTCATTGCCGACCGTTTCGGCTACGTCGAAGGTCTGCTTGGCGCCTTCGAATGAGGTCTGGGCCTCGATTTTCTTAAAGTTGATTTTCATACTTTCTATTTTAATTATTCTATATACTCATCCATGACAGATACCAATTCCCCAAAACCCGTTTTATCACATGCCATTCACGCCCGTTGATATTCGTCCTGGAAGAGTTCGCGAACGTACCGGAAGGAAAACTGATGGTATTCCCGTTCGGCATTATCCATATCTCATGCCCGTCAGAAGAGGACGGAAGGGATATAGTACAGTTGCCGTAAAAAAGCAGTGTGTGGTCGGTCGCCTTAATGCTGTACCTTGTAACCGAAGAGAGTATCACGTCAGTATTCCGGTATACACCTTGCGTCTTCAGCGGCCCGGCAATTTCCAGAGTCCCGGAGGACGGAGCATACATCTTCCCCACTATCACATCACCACCGAAATAGCTCTCGCCGGAAGATACGTGTATGGCCCTATTGCGCCCCGGAATGGTTGCAGAGATGGTTACCACCCCTTTGACTGTGCCCGCTTCCATAGTCTGGTAGGGCCTTATCAGGATGCTATTGGCTCCTCCGTCCGACGCTATCGCATGCAGATAGTAGCTCTTGCTGAGTTCGAACTGCGTAGTGCTATCTGTAAGGTCGGTCACGAACGCTCTCGAGTTGGTGGATATACCGTTACCATGCAGATACAGATAGTCACCTATCCGGCCGCTGGAGGCGTTTATCTTTCCGTTTACGGTGATGCCGTTCAATATGGCGTTGGCACCGGAAATATTTCCTTTCAACGTAAGATTATTGGCTGTGATATCGTTAAGCGTGGCATTGGCACCGGATATGGTACCTTTCAGGGTAAGGTTATTCGCGGTGATATCGTTCAAGACAGCATCCCTGCCCGTTATACTCCCTTTCAAGGTAAGATTATTGGCGGTGATATCATTCAGTGTAGCCCCCACCCCGGTAATGTTGCCCTTCAACGTAAGGTTATTGGCAGTAATGTCGTTCAGGATGGCGTCAATACCTGAGATATTGCCTTTTAATGTCAGATTATTAGCTGTAATGCCGTTCAGCGTAGCATCCGTGCCCGTTATGCTGCCCTTTAGAGTCAGGTTGTTTGCCGTGATGTCGTTCATCGTCACACGCCCGTTTGTATCGACCACGAAACTGCCGTTGATGATGGTCTTTCCCGTAAAGTTTATCCGGTCAGCCTCGATTGTAGCATTGGATATCAGCCTGCCCGCTTCGCCTTCGGTGATGAACGCGCTGATTTGAGCACGCCTGACGATATCACCGTTGGGGTCGACCTTTTCCGCAAACATGGTGGCGATATTGCTCTCCGTCACTAAACCGGCTTTGTCGATATTGGTAATGTTACCTTTGGAATCGAAGGTTATCTTCTGCACGAACTGGTCTATACGGCTAGCCGTCTGGCTAATGGCTGAGGTATGCTGTTCCACGGTACCCTTCAGGCTGTTTGTGGCACTCACCATGCTTTCTATCTTCTCGGCCGTCACATGGAAGCCGCCTGCATGGGCGGACATCCTGCCATCCAGGTCAGAGACGGACGCACTGAAGTCTGTACGAAGCTCGCGGGCCGATATGCCGATGGCAGACTTATATGCTTCGGTGATTCCCGTCTCAAGGTCTGCAAGACCGGACGTGAATTCTGCTTTCAGGCCACGGGCGGACAAGTTGATAGCGGAGGCGTATTCTTGCGTTATGCGGCTCTCAGCATCCTGCAGGTCTTCTGTGAACTTCACTTCAAGATTACGCGCAGTCAGCAGGAATTCACTGTGATAATATTCAAAGTTGTCAGCCGTATTTCTGATTTCATCAAGGTTCGCCTGAATCTTCTTGTCTGTGAGTTCGAAACGCATGTTGAACTCCTCGCGCAGGTCGGCAAGAGCATCATCGGTTAGTGTCAGTGCATACAAGTACATGTCACCGGTAAAAGACATATAGAAATTACCGGTACCGTTCCACTTGCCAGTTATCTCCATCTGTTTGAATTCGGTACCGGGATATAGGTCCTTAGAAAAGGAAATCGGGGTGTATTCCTCGAAGCCTTCTTCCTTCTCGTCCTTGAAATGGAAGGCAAGAGTGCCGGGACGTTTCACAAGATACTTGAAAGAGATAGTGAACTGCCGGGGGCGCTTGAGCCCGTCGAAGGTCTCGAAATCCGGATGGCGGTAAAAGTCTGAATTGACCTGCTCGATATAGCTGTTCTTAAGGCGCAGCACATTCTTTGCGCGTTCGCTTACTATATTAGCGAAAGATTCCTTGTTCGCATAGAAGTTACTGTTGAAATACAGCAGCCGGCCGTCAACTCGGAAGATGCGTATGTTGCTGCTACCGGTCCAGTACTGCATATCAGCGGCAAAAGACGCATTGTTAAGGTAATTGTTCAGGGCATTGATTTCATCACGCACGGATGAGATTTCAGACTTGATAAGTCCTTCAATGACAGTGAACATTGTCAGGATGTCCTCACCGGCCATAGTAAGGAATCGCCCCTTGATTTCTACGCCACCTTCCGGTGTGTACTTGATGTAAGTGCTCTCATCACGGGCGCCGATATAGGAAGTACCGTACACTTTCATGTAGGCATGCCCGGTGGATTTGTCAACACCGAAGGAGATTACATCTTTCCCCGTTAGGTTGAAGTCGTCAATGCCGGTGTAGAAAATTATAGACGGGGATGTCTCGTTGGTAGACGATAGCACGATTGCGCTTTGAAGGTCTACATCTGTACGGTGGCCCAATCCTATAATATCGTCACCTGCTTGGGGGATATCACTACCTTCATCACAGATGGCCTTGGATAAGTCAATATAGTCACGTCCCACAGCCATGACCTCACGCCAATAGTAGCGGTTGGAGGCGTTCAGGGTAGTCCCTTCGACGATGTTGCACTCCTTTGCTTGCGCCAGCGAGCCTACACTAAATTCGTTTGCTATCGCTTCACCTTCCTGCTCGGCAAGGAAATAGCAGCGGTAGGCATCTTCCAGTTCCTCCACGCGGATGCACTTCATACCGGCATGGGTGATTGTCTGTTCACCGCCTACATGGGTGGCTTTCTTAACCTGCAGTTCTTCAAAGACGGCCTTTATCTTCACATACAGACGGTCAACGACAGCTTGGGAAGTACCGTCTTCACGGACGGTAATACCACTGCCATTCTTGCCAATCAAAAGGCCTTTTAAGAATGTGATAACCTCCTCCGCTACGTCGCTTGCATCCTTTCTCAAGAACATTCTTAGGGTACGTAAAGCAGAGAATACATTGAAGTTGCTTGCGGCCGTAGCGTCGTTGGTCTTGATGACATAGATGTTGCTTCCTCCCGAACCGGTGAAGGTCTGTCCCTTAAAAGTCAACTCTTCGACTTGCGTTTCAATATCGGAAAGGCGGGAATAGGCGGTGCTTTCGCCAATCGTATACTGCGGGGAATCGTAAGGCTTGTCGAGGTTGATTTCAAAGCCGATGACACGGGACAAGCGCCCGTCCTTGAAGTAGGCAGGATTGACAAGGTTGATGCGCTGTCCTATGTCAAAGCTGTGATTTATTTGGTCTTTGTGTACCCAGATGGAGTTGAGCGTAGCCGTATAGGTGCCGTCGTCGATGCAGGTCTTTGCCACGTACTTCTTTGCAGTGGCAAGCAGTTCCTCTTCGGCAGCAGCCACCAACCCAAGTTCAGTTATCTTCCCGACATTCCAGCCGGACAGCACATATCTGTCACCTTTTTCGGGAAACAACACTTCATCCGGCAGGGGTCTACCGTAGTCCTCGTTACGGATAATCTCCCAAAGCTGGGCGTCAGGATTCCATGTGCCGTCGTCGTTCTTCTCAGTCAGACCAAGAGGGTTAAAGGCAGCACCGAACTCCATGCCGTTGAGCTTGCCGGATTCGAACCTGATTTTGAGTTCATGTCCTTCAAGGATGTATTCCTTCGAGAAGTTGATGCCTGAATCCTTGAACCGGTAGAAGGTAGCTTTTGTCTTTGTACCATCTTCATTATCTACCTCGCTCTCATAAGAGCTTACACCGGTGATTTCACCCACCCGTTTGGGATAGACGTCGTCGAATACAACAACGGCTTCAATGGCTTCCAAATCGGTCAAGCCCTCGTGGGCATCCACGTATGGAGTGCCTGCCGGAAGCATAAGGCGCTTCTGGACGATACCGTTGACAACAGTGGTCCGGTCTACCGGGCGATAGTTGGTAGGGATGTTTCTTGTTGAACCGAACGCATAGATTCTTGTGGCATAAGTACCCTTGCTGTCACTCCGGCTCATGTCCTTGGCTTCCTTGCCAAGTTCAATCTTAACAGCGTCGGAGAACTCACAGCGTCCGAAGTTGATGACATGGTCCGTTACCCAACAATCACAACCCCAGTTATCAGCCATGCTGAACATAGCATCAATGAGGTTGGTATTGTCATAGGTCATCAATTTGGAGGAGTTCTCGACACTATCGTCAATGGAGAACACGAAGTCTTTTCCCTCATATTTATAACCAAGAGCTTTCAAATTGCGAAGGAATACACCCATCTGGACATCCAGTGAAGCGGTAAGGGACCAGGACGCTTCCAGTCCTCCGTACTCCGGGGTGTACTTGAATATCTTTGTTTTCCACTTGAAATAGTAAGCGTCAAAACGAAGTTCATAGGAGTAGCCTCCGTTCTTGTAGGTCGGATAGGGAATATCTACAATCTGATAGATTTTTGCCAATTTACCGCCCATGGAGGCATCGAGTACCCCACGCAGGTCAACGTAATCACCTACTTGGAAATCGACTGGGGACAGAGTATTAAAAGGTAGTACGACATAGTCCTCTTTCATTAAAGAGAACTTGCCTTTTGCACCGGGATTGATACCAGTTGAAAAGCGGGTATTGCCTTGTATGTCCTTAATATCTATCATGTAAACAAAGGTCGGACATAAAAAAAAGAAGCCCTAAAAATTAGAGCTTCCATACACGACAATGAATTTAATGTCGTAAATTTCTAGCCTACAACACGGTTAGATGGATTATACTCACAGAATTTGGCTGATATTTTCCCAAATGTCCGGTCTAAGCTTTGGGCATAAGAAACGCTCTTTCCTAAATACAGCAAATGATAAATATCACTATTGTTCTCAGGAATCTGAATATCAATTTTACCTTTGTAAAGTTCTTCATAAAAAGCTGTTTTCTTTGCCTGATAATCGGCAGGAGAATCACCTTCTACTGTAAAAACAAGAGTTAACTCACGCTCATCAAGCTTGGGGTTATCCATAAGAACTTGTTTCCCATGTTCCAAGCGTGATTTATTCTCTATAAACTCTTTCAGAGGTACCGGTGCTCCCAGTACATCAAGAAAGTTATCTCCCATTCTAACACCCCACTCTTTTAGGGCTTCTCTTCCGTTTATTATTAATTCTGCCATAACTATTATAGATTCTTTATATCCTGCTTGATATCATTTGTATTATCGAGTATTCGCGGACTATTCTTGGCAAGAATAACAGAGTTTTCAAGTATATCTCTACGGTCCATGTTACCTTCTACTTGGAATGTTCTCATTTCATCTACGATTCTTTCCATATTGGAGACTCTATCGGTCAATGCCTTTATGTCCTCTGTCGGGAAAACAATATGTACCTGCGACTGATAGCCGCTCGCTATTGTCTCTTTGGCTCTATCTGCGAAATTAGGAGTTCCAGATAACAAAGCTGGGACATCCCCACTTCTAAGATTGAGCAATGAAAGTTTGCCATTGATGGATGAAAGTAAACCGGTCTGTTGAATGGACTGGTTCTTTATTTCTTCCCCGGCAACCTGCAAAGCTGTAAAACGTCCGTTAAGTTCTTCGCCGGTATCTTGTGACATGGCTTCAAAACCCTTACTACTCGCCTGCTGTAAAAACATGGTTCCAAAGAACTGGTTGATGGCATCAACTTCTTTCTTCATGTCGTCAACCATCGTCTGTTTCATGGAGTCGAGGAGCTGCTTTTCTTCGGAAGTCAGGTCGTCATCTCCCATGGCCTTTTTCCACTCATTGTACCACTTCTGCATCTGCGGTTTGAAGTTCTCCACATACATGGCCTTAATCAAAGCCTTGCGCATGTATTCGCTCATGTCATCGGAAATATCCTCCGCTGTGGCCTCTATATCGCACAAGGAATTCAGAATACCATCAGAGAACGACTCCCATTCCTGCTCAGCTTCATTACGGGCGTTCTCCGCTTCCTGGGCGGCTTCTTCCGCACGGTTGATGGCTCCCGTATCAAGAGTGGGGAAAAGCTTGTTAGCCGCATCCACAATGTCGACACCGGCTTTCTGAATTTCGGCTATCATCTCGTCCAGAGTCTTGCGCTCGGCCGTATCAATGGCACCGTCTTTCATAAATTCGGTATATTTGTCATACCAGGCCTGAATCTGAGGCTGGAGCTGGGCAGTAAACATGGAATCCACCAAGGCATTGCGCATATATTGATAGATATTGTCGGCTATGTCCTCGGCGGTAGCTTCTGCGTCATAGAGCACACTCTTGATACTGTCGGAGAAAGAGTTGAACGCTTTCCTTACCTCCTCTCCAGAGTCTTTCCACGCGCCACTGATTTCCCCGGCAGCATCGGCGACCTCCTTGCTCAATTCGTCAATGTCATTCTTGATATTGGCACGTTCTTCATCGGTTACAAGTCCATCCTCCGAGTATTCCTTCCATTTCTCCCAGATAGCTTTGATACGTGGTTCATATTGCTCGATATACATGGATTCGATAAGTTCCTTGCGCATGGATTCGGAGATATTCTTGGCAACGGCTTCGGCTGTTACCTCGGCATTGGTAAGAGAGTTCAATATGTCATCGGAGAAGGACTTGAATTCCTCTTCAAGTTCCTTCTTCATGTTACTCTCGGTAATGCCAAGAGTATCAGAAAGAATGTCTTTGGCGGCTACGATGTCATTAGCCAACTTTTCAGCTTCGCTTCTCAGTGTATTACGTTCAGCATCGGTTATATCGCCGTCAGACATGGCTTTCTGAACCCGTTTATAAAACTCTTCTATCTGTGGTTGGAAGGTATCGGCAAACATCTTCTCAACCATTTGTTGACGGATGTACTCGAAGATATTGTCTGTTATGTCTTCGGCGGTGGCTTCGATGGAAGACATGGCAGACTTGACGTTATCAACAAACGACTGCAGGTCTTCGGCGTCCTTCAGTTTGTCTGTGAAGATGCTGTTCACACCCTCAACACCTTTCATCATCTGCTCAATGTATCGGTCAACCTGAGAACCGAGCTGTACCATGTCACTCTCGGACAATCCGTCTTTGGAAAGTTCTTCAAAAGTCTTGTACAACTCTTCCATCCTGCCCTTGTATTCTTTCTCGTACAAAGCCTTTATCATTGCCTGACGGAAGTAATCATAGATATTGTCAGAAACATCCTTGGCTGTCACATCAAGGGAAGTAAGAGAATCCTGCATGCTACCGATGAAGTTCTCATAATTATCCGTGCTACTGTCGCTATCCTCTTTGGTCCAGCCGAAAATTTCCGCAAGCTTGTCACGTTCGGCAAGTGCGGAACCGGCGATTGCATCATACTGCTCCCGAAGGGCCTCCATCTCCTCCTTGGTAATGCCTTCCTGGTCTTTATTGGCCCGGGCAAAGGCATCGTACCACGTTTGAAGGTCCTCGGTAAATTTGTTGCCTACCATTGTGGTAAGCACGGCACGCTGCATATATCCGCTGAAACTGTCAGAAAAGTCTTTCGCGGAACTGTCCATATCCATGAGAGTATCTACAAAACTGTCGAACACACCGTCAAAGGTTGTTTGGGTGAGCTGCTCTTTTATCTGGTCCTGAATATCCTCAATCCTTTCCTCTCCATCTATAATGCCGTTCAAATATTCTTGCACGTCACCGTCCATCTTCGCCCAGAAGGCAGGAGCTTCGGATTTAAGTTTCTCCAATTGCTCAACAGTGAGGTCAAACAGTCCGGTCATTCTTCCGGTCCCGATAAACTCTTTGGCGGCATTGACTGACATGTCGAGTGCGTCGGCAATGTCCTGCCAGTCGCTTGACGAGGTGTTCTTTGCCATCCGCTTGCCAATGGAATGGGAACCGGCAGATGCACCGGAATTAAGACGCTCTTTTCCCAGCAGGCGATATGCCTCAATCTGCTTTTCAACAAGGCCAAGCGCCTCTTCTCCGACCTTGTCCGCTTCCATACCGTAGGAAATGCCGATATATTCCAGTTTCTTGTCTATCAGCTCATCCCATATCTCATTGAGTTTGTTATATTCCTCAACCATCTCATTATAGTGGGAATAATCGGCACCGAACATCCCGTCCAACGCGGACACTACAGAGGAAATTCCAGAAACCGCACTCATTGCGCCTCCGACAATATCACCCGACATGATTTGCCCGAACCCGGATGTCGTTTGTCCTAAGCCGCCAAGCGCATCAATGGCACTTGTTATCTTGCTATCGTCAAATCCGAATATGTCGGCGATACTTGAGCCGAACTCATTCAATGCAGGGGCAAAAGACGTCACAGCATTTCCTGTATCGGTGATTCCTTGACCGATTTTCTTGGAATCGTTGCCACCCTTTTTTATGGCTTCTATCCCTTTCTCCAAGTCAGAGACGAAAGCCTGCCACGGTGATTTGCCTTTCAGCTCATCCTTTAGCCCTCTGATTGCATCTGTTACGTCCTTTATGGAGATTTCACCCTTTTCTATCTTTTCAATGTCCTTATCAGTGAATCCGAGCGCTTTCAATTCATCAAGTGTAACATTCGTTCCGTCACTTTCCTTTGTACCAGACATGTACTTGACAAGTGTTTCATACTTATCAATGATGGACTGAATAGCGGAAACGGACTTATTGCTGGCATCTTCAAAGAGGTCTGCCATCGCCTTTGTGGAGTGACCGAACTGTTCATCAAGCTGTTCAAGAGCCTTGTTCTTTTGGGCTACCTTGGAAGCGTACTCCGGGCTGTCGGTTTGCAGTTTGGCTATCTCGTCATTGTATTTCTGTACAAGGTTCTTGCGCTTCTCCTGATAGTTTCCGTACTCAATGAAGTATTCCTGCCATGCTTTACGTTCGGATTCCAACTTCTCTTTACTGGCATCTTTAACCCCTTTCCCGTATGACTTGTAAGCGTTTTCTTCCCAAGCGGACAAATCAGATTCCTGCTCATCGGTCAGTTTTCCATTTTGGGCCTTTTCCCACTCTTTGCGCTGCTTGTCTATCGCATCGAGTTCTTTCTGATAGTCCAAGTCAATCTGAGCCAGCTTCTTCTCAGTACCATCCTCCATGAGGTTGATTTCATCCTGCTGGTTTTTCCGACGAATGGAAAGAAGTTGTTCGGCAAGTTGTTCTTGCTGTTTAAGTCGGTTTTCGGCTTCTTTCTTGGCTTGATTTTCCTGCTTGATTAAAGAACTTCCGGTAATACCACCTAAATCTTTATAGGCTTTCTCTTTTGATAGCATATCTTCACGGGCCTTTTTTACCTGTTCCGATGTTGCTTGTTGGTCTTTAAGTAATACTTCATAACCTTTCTTTGCTTTTTCCCAATCGGATTTGGCTTTCGCAAGGTCTTGCTGGTAGGTTGAGGTTTTACGTGACTTTAACTCCGATTCAAGTATATCTATTCTACTTTGCAATTCAGATTCAGTAGTCGCACCTTTCAAAGAACCAATGCCTACATTCAAAGAATACCACTTATTATTCTTTCTTGCTTGTTGAAGGCGCTTCATTTCATTCAGTTCTGACTTTATCTGAACATCAGTATTTTTCTTTAAATCAAGTTGCCATTGAGCTAGTTCATCAGAACGGACTTCTTTTTGATAAGCTATGAGAATATTTCTTTCTTCATCTATCTTTGATTTCAAAGTAAATAAAGTTTCATTCCTATATTTGTCAGCAAGTTGTTTCTCTGATTCATTCAAGCTGTTTTTATGAAAATTCGGGTCTTCTCCGAACCTTTTCCATAATCCGATAACCTGTTCGTATTCATCAATTAGTTTTTTAGAGTTGTTGTAATTAATTTTATTCTCTTCTACGTTCCTTTTTCCAGCTTCCTCATTGTATTCTTTCCATAAAGCTATCAAGTCTCTAATATGTCCTTTTTCATCTATGTATTTTTGGAAGAGAGCAGGATATTCATTCTTTATTGCATCCATTGCCTTCACCCTATCCATAGAAGAGGTATATTCATTTTGAAGGGTGGAAATCAATTCTTCAAGCCTTTGTTTATGTTCTTGCTCTTTTTTAATAGACTGTTTCTTTTGCTCGTCAAATCTTTTTTGCGCTTTCTCTGCCGCGGTTGTCGAATCGTGGAAAGCCCACATTGCAGCATCAAGCCCAATAACGGCGGTAGCCAACAAAACATAAGGATTAGTAAGCATTGCAGCGTTTAAAGCTAACTGCGCTTTTCGTGCCAATAAACGGGCATTGGTAAGTCCAATCTCCACAAAGGTATGTTTGCTTTCAGCAGCGGTAACAAGCATCACTGCGGTTCGGTATGTACCATAAGTAACAACAAGTCCAGCCAATACCTTACCAACTGTTTCATAGTTTTGTATTAGATAGGTTGTTGCGCGGTAAGAACCTGCTATAAGTTCTTCATTAGCTTCGCCTATTTCATTTAATTTTTCTTTGATTACTGCATTTTGTTTGTTTCTTTCACCTCTGATTCCAGTGTTTTGCTTTTCAAGCATATTATAGAAACGCCCACCCTCAGATGTTGCAGCCGCAAAAGCGTCTGCAACCATTTCGGAAGAAATGGCGCCTTGCTCCATTTCCTTTTTTAGGACGGCAATGGATTTACCTGTTTTTTCAGAAATAACTTGTAAGGGGTTAAATCCCGCATTAATCATCTGATTCAAATCTTGCCCCATTAATCTTCCGGCAGCAGACATCTGGGCAAAAGCAAGTGTCATAGAGGAAAACTTTTCATTGTTCCCCATAGTTATATCTCCGATACTTTTCAATGTTGGAAGTACCTTCTCTGCATCAACATTAAAACCAAGAAGCGTTTGGGCTGCTCCATAGGTATTCAATCCGCTTTTGATTGAAAGCTCTTTTAACCCTCCAATCATCTCTTTAGCCTTACTTTCTGATTTTAACAATGCTTCAAAAGATTTGCTAACAGAGTCTATTTCTATCCTAACACGGGTGACATCTGAGATAAGAGATTTCAACATAGCAGTGCCTCCGATAACTCCCAACGCCTTTTTCCAAGAAATAGCTATACCGTTGTTAGTTTCTACTACCTGCTTTCCATCATTTTTATAAAGTGCATATTCATCACGGAGTTTTTTTACAGACAGTCGGGCATTTGCCTGTTCCTGAGTAAGCCCAAACAATGCAGCTTTCTCTTCATCAAGAGCTTTCTTAGCAGCATTGTATTCTTCTAACTTGCTATTTGCTGATAACGGATTCCTTTTCAATGCTATACGATAAGCATCCCCAAGTCGTTTTACATCCGCTTCAATATCCTTAACTACCGCTTTTTGAGCAAGAATCTTCTCTGTGAATCCATTCACTACCTGAGAAGCATCGAAGATTTTCCTTTTGAATCCTGTTTCCATCTCTGCTCCAGCTTTGGCTGCATTAGTCACCAACTCATCCAATCTTTGGTTGGATGCAGTAAGTTGGGCATTCAAAGCCTTGAAAGCAGCAGGAGATTGCGTGCCATCCATGCTCATTAACTCCTGCTTTAATTTTGCAATTTCATTACGAAGTCTTACAACTTCTTCCCAGTCACTACCTACCTTAAAATATAATTTCGCCATATCTATTTCTTTTTCCTACGATTAGCCAATTCCTTACCACTGATTCTATTCACCTTCTGACCACCATATACTGCGTGTAATTTATCCCGTTGCATCATCAGCAGATTCCGATAAGGGATAATCTCAAACACTTCTGTATAACTCAGATGCAGCGTGTCAATCAAATAGGCTATCTGCCCGAAGAACGTTGTGTTTCCTACTGTTTCGGTCTTGCTGCCAGCATCGACACGTTCCTCATCGAGCTGACACACTGAAAAGCCGATATATCCATCATAGAGAAACAGACTTCCAAGGCATTCCTAACTTCTTCAAAAGTCCCGTTCTCTAAATTTTCAGCCAGCTCCTCACTGCCACAGATGAAACAAGAAATGCCTTTCAGCATATCTCCAGCAATTTCAGGAAGTTCTTTAATAGCCTCCATTACATTATCTCCAGTCATGCCGATATTGGAAAAATGATGAATGACACGACAGATAATTTTAATTGTAGGAGGTTTAATGGTATAAACCATCCCTCCTATCTCCACATTCATGAAATCCAGCCCTAACAAAGCATCAGAAACTGTTTTTGCTGCTTGATTATTCATAACATTAAATTAAAAAGGCGGTGAGCAACCACCCACCGCCATCTGAAAACAATCCTTTTACTGAAAAATTATCAACCTTCCGGCACTACAACTTCCGATTCGTCAAACCACTTTTCGGAAGCCAATCCATCTACACCTGTGGAAAGGGGAACGGCCGAAACAGCCAATCCGACAGCCTTATCGGTATTAGAGCCACGGGCATTGATAGCCGCTTTCGGAAACACAACATAAACTCCGTCTTTGGTTTTACCAATCACACATTTATGAATAGGCTTATACTTGCCTCTTTCCCAATTCTTTTCTGTGGCTTTACCACCTTGTAAATCAGCCTTTGTAGCATAATCATACTCACCAATGGTGAAGTTGATTTTCACCTCACCCGGTTCAGACGTTTCCCGGTAGTACTCACCAGTCAAAGCGTTTTTGTAACGAGTTACACTTGCCTCTGCTTCTTCGTATTGATACGTGTCACCATGCACATTCTTGACCCGCTTCGTTGCTGCGTTTTTCAAGATGGTGGCTACTTCTGCGCCTGTTAATCCGGCAGCTGGAGTAGTAACCGTTTTAATCGGTTCTGCATAATACAGTTCGTCAATTTCTACTGCTGTAATCATATCATTTTACATTTAATACATTAAACAAAATTCTCACATTCACATAATGACACTTCAAAGCTGTGTCCGCTTCTGTACCGATAGAATCAATAGAGTAACGATATGTCATACCATCATAGGTGCTTACTACATCATCAAACAGCTTGTCAGCCTTTCTTTCAAGTTCGTTAAGCCGGATTGTGTTCGCTTCATTCTCGCTTAAATTGGGTACACATAGATTCACTTCTGCGAAAGATTTCTTCCAATAAGTTCCCGTCTGTTGTTTCTTCGTGTGGATGACAATCCTTTCGGACTTCAATTCACCCGTCAGCGTTTCTCCTGCTGGTACTATGTCTATTCCGAAAATCTTGCAGTCCCGGTAGAGGATGTTTCCTATGTCGGTGGTTACTATCATCGTTCAAATCTATCTTTCAATCTTTTTTCTGTCCTTATCGCTGCACTTCCTGCAACTTCAAATCCTTTGGATTCCACGAATGAAGCATAATCAGCTTCGTTTTTCAGAATTAAGCCATCTTCATTAACCTCATAATCATTCGATTCTCTCAAATGTTTTGTGTGGTCTTGATAGTTTCCGGTAGCTTTTGCATCTTCAACAAATGCCTCTCCCTCTTCTTTCATGCCAGCAACGACTTCGCTTGTTCCGTCCTCAAAGAACTGGTCAACATCCGAAAAGTCTGCATCTATTCCAACCATATTACTCTATAGGAAAAATAGTTTGTTTCCAAAGGGCTTTTAGCAACTCCTTCACCTCTTATGCTTCCATCGACATTCAAACAACGAATCTCTGCACCTGCTTCAACCTTTGACGGCTTGTCAAAGACTACCTTGTACTTGAAATCATACAAAGCACCATTGATAGATACTTTCTTTTCCGCGCTCACATCATCACAACGGCATTTGCACACCTCCTGCCAGCTTTCACCACCGGTACCGGGAATAGGTCTTCCGAACTCATCCTTATCCATCGGGGTGATAACCTTAACTTGCAATATGTGGGGAGCGAATATCATAAGAAAGTCACTTTAGGTTTGTTACTCAGTTCGTCTTTCAAACCGTACTGTTTGCACAGCCATGAGTACAATTTCATTAGGCTATCAACATAATTAGACCAAGACACAGAAAATCCGCTTTCGCTGACCGAAGATGGATTTTGTATCATCCACGGAATTTGCTTTGCACAAGCGACCTCTAATCTTGCCCGATTTTCCTCGGCAAAAGGTTCTTCACCATCCAATCCCGTTCTTGAAAGTATATTTTCAACTACAAGATTAGACGGGGTGTTCTTATCAAATACGCTTAATACAAACTCCTTGTTACTCATGGCTGATATCATTCAATATGGTGTAATCAGTTTACTATATGCGGTATAGCTATAATGCGTACAATGTTTAGATTTATAGATGTATCTGAACGGACATTTGGGAACATTAATTCGTACCCCTTGAATAGCCATTCCCTCTTTTATCGAACACATCATAGCCGGGTTATTTGCAACCAAAAACATGGGATGCGTCATGGTCAGTACAACACAATCAGCCGGAGCCGTTTCCAAAGTGATAAACTGAATATCCGGCAGACCAACATCAACCGATGGATTCACGTATTCACACTTAGGAGATTCCACACTTGATGCCTGCACGCTCAACGAAACCAAAGACATCATTAAAAAGCCACACATGGCAAAAATAAAATTCTTCATTTCTTTTCTGATTTATAAAATTAGACAATGGAAGGGTAGAAGCACTACCCTATCCTTTTACTCGATACCTAATGCTTCTTTCAGTTTGGCTGTTGATTCTTCATCCAGTTCTGCAACCTTAGCCAAAAGAGTTTCCTCTTTCATATTGCCGGAAGCTTGCGCACCGATAGACTTCAAAGCATCAATCAAAGCCTTCTTCTCAAACTCCTTTTCAAAGAGGGGGATTTTCACCTCCTTCTTTTCTTCAGGGGCTTTCACTTCGGTATTTTTTTTTGCCTCAATCCGTTCAGCAAGTCTGCGGCTTTCCATATCCAGCACACGGGCTTCCTCACCGACTTCAATCACTTCACCGGGAGTATAATACTTTCCGGTGAACTTGTCGCGGAAAACTGATATAACCTTTACTTTCATATCCTACCTCCTTATGCTGATTGGATGGATGCAATTTCGCTCAAATCGAAATTAGTAATCAAATCCGGATTGGAAATCTGCGGAATCCACTCTGCCGTATATTCCATGTAGCGACCATTTTTGTCACGGTAGTTGGAGATAAGCATCTGTCCCTCTGACGGGATATAAGTACGTCCTTGTACCGGGTCTGTCGCTTCATACGGGGTATGATGGCGCATATAACCAATGTTGTCAGAAGGCAACAGAGCAATACGGTTATCCGCGTAAATCTGCACATTCTTTCCCGTCTGGTCTTTCACGTAGTCCTCCTTGATTTCGATGTGTAGCTAACACTTGAAAAGGGACCCGGGTAGCATTTGAAACGTGTACCACCCGA
>ENA-UAMP01000410-UAMP01000410.1-human-gut-metagenome-genome-assembly--contig:-NODE-410-length-21393-cov-13.198566_pt1 | contig 21393 bp, 23 predicted proteins | sample MGYA00243285_ERZ654501 | MGnify/ENA primary metagenome ERZ654501 (study PRJEB26926, sample SAMN06164850) | human gut metagenome | biome: ENVO:00009003; feature: ENVO:2100002; material: ENVO:00002003...
CAACTGGCCTTATTCTAAACTTATCCCGAACTCAGGTCTATATTGCATTTTTTCTATCAAAAATACAATATAAAATTTCGATAAAAATATTCTTGTTATGCATTTATCTCTTTCAGATAGTAATCTTCAACACATGTTGAGAATTACTTGTTCATAGTTATTGCTTTTCTTATTCTGCTCATATGTGTTGGAGTTATTTTAAGATAAGATGCGATTTCTTTCAAAGGAATCAGTTGGAATAAATAAGGGCTTCTTTTAAGAAGTTGTTTGTATCTTTCTTCAGGAGTTAATCTATATAAATCAGCATATCGTGAATAGGTTTGAAAAAACATTTGTTCTGCAATAATCCGAGCCATATAAAGTTCCTCAAAACTTTTTTCAAATTCTTTGATTAAGATATCAGAATGACAAATGAAAATATTACAATCCGTTAATGCACATATTGATATTTCAGATTCTAAATTATAAAGACAAGTTGGATAATCAGCCACAAATTCACCTGCAAAAGAGAATCCTGTATTATACTCTTTGTTTTCTGTTGCATTATAGCATGTATATTTTATAATGCCAGATTCAATATATCCCCAATAAGGAAATATATCTCCTTCCTTCGATATATAGTCCCCTTTATTATAGAACTTTAAAGTCCCTTTTTCGATACAAAGATTGTATATTTTTTTAAAATAAGGATTGATATTGGATATATACTGATTAAAAAGAATTTCTTTCTCCATTTTTGAGTTTGAAAAGTTAAGCTTTTGTCCCTAAATATTGTCTAATATCTTGTGCCGTTTTTCTACATGATTATAGGCTGCTGCCTCTTTAACATCAATGTCAAACAAGTAACAAGCAAACAGTAGATCATTAGAATGGTAGAAGCATTTTATCTTGTCTCTTATGGTTTCACGAATACGAGAATATCCGTATAGCTTTAATATTGCGTAAAAGTCAGATAAATGTCCTCTTTCACAAACTCTCTGTATAACGATTCTACTCATTTCTTCCCAATCGAAGTTATCAAGATTATATTCCCACAATAGGGAAGGAGAAACTTTTTCCAAACCTGTCATTTTTGTAGGTGATTTTAGTTCCTCTTTGAGGTCGGGAACCTCTTCTAAAACTTTGTGACCAAATTTTTCCATTTGCTTAAAAGTTAAGAATTTGTCCCTTTGCCTTTTTTGTCTTGTTGATTGAAGTAAATCACCCCTACAATGGCTATGACTGAAACAAGCACTGACATGATAATTGCTCCCATATTTATTTCTTTTTGTCTTGAAAATAAAAATAAAGTCCTCCTACATTGGCTATGACTATAACCAAACCAAACATGATTAGTGCGCCCATTTTATTTCCCTTTCTTTTCTTGATAATTGAAGTAAATTACCCCCACGATTGCCACGATAGTAACAAAAACTGAAGCTACGATTGCACCCATATTTATTTCTCCTTTCTGTCTTGATAGCTAAAGTAGATATAACCAACAATGGCTACAGCTGAAACGAAAACTGAAACTGCTATTGCTCCCATATCATTTGCCTTTTTTGTCTTGATAGTTGAAGTAAATCACACCTACAATGGCTATTACGGACACAAGTCCAAACATTACCAAAGCTCCCATATTTATTTCTATATTTTTTTTGATATAGATTTATAGTTCTGTATTTACTTTTATTTTTCCGAATGTTTTCTGTTCGTCACGTACTCGGCAAAGTTCCTGATGTGCCTTTTCCTTATATTCCTGAAGGACTTTGATTTCGTTACGCAATCGGTCGTTTTCTTCCTGAAGGAGCTGGAGGTCTTTGGTACGTTCTGCTGCCAGGCTTTCCGCTTTGACCTTTGCTTCTGCAGCCTGGGCTATAAGTTCCGGAGCCGGAAGTTGTTTTGCTGTCTGTTCACGGACTGCCTGTAATAGCTGGCGGATGGCTTCTGTTCCTTCATTGCTTGTCTGCATGGTCGCTTTTACTTCATTCAACTCTCCGATGATCTTTTCCAAGGGGGAGTAATCAAGTGCGTTACTCTTCAGGTCGAATCCTGTGCGTTCAAAGTATTCCAGGGCGAGAGAAACGAAGTCTTTCCGTAATATGCCGTTTGCCCGGCAGTATATTTCGAGCCGTTCAGACGTTTCTCCGCTTATCGAGATTGTAGTCTTTTCCGGCTTGCTTTTGGGTTGTATGGTTGCTTTATCTGCCATATCTTAACTAATTGATATAAATATGCTTATAATATGCTTGATATGCTTGTTTTATGCTTCTTTTTAGTTGTATATGCTGTAAATATACTGAATATTCCTGAAATATACTGTGATTGCTTGCTCTTTTATTCGCTTAAAGTGATATGAGAATCCACAAAGCACCCTCCGAAGCCAGATAAGGCGTCTGGTTGCGTGTAAGTAACAGTTACAAGGGTTTGCCCCATAAACATCTCAATCTTGTCTATAACGGCTTCCATTGGCTTGCCTAAGCCTGTGGCTTCAGCAGATACCAAAATCAAATCTCCATCTTTCATATCTTTGTTTTTTTTGATTGTGTAACAGAATCAAAATTATCCTTTATCTTTTACTTTTCCCTTAAGTGCGTTTATTATATAGCCTTTGGGATTCTTTTTATCTCTTGATTTACCTTTCAAAGTTGAAAGCTCCAGCATTAAATCAAGTTCTTTTTGTGCTACCTTAAACAAATCTATATTGTTTCTTATCTCCTGATCTGTGAACAGTAGTTCTTGTTTCAGATAATTACGGATAAGTCTGTCTAAGTCCCAACCTAAACTAACTTGCTTTTGTAAATCGTGCTTTTCGAGTTCTTCATCCCTGTGTTCTGGCTGATATTTTGGGTACAACTTTAGTGAGTGAAAAGAACGGCCGTCTTTCAAGACTTTGTATTCAAATGAATATGGGCTTTTGGCATCCAGTTCTTCTTTTGCTGGTATTACTATTCTTTTTATGAAATCCGGGTTACGTTTGTATTTATCCTGTACACCAAACATGATTTTCAAGTCCTCTATACTGTATATCAAAGGTCTTTCCTGACCACTCATGAGTTCATAGAAACGCATCGAATACTGACTTGTAAACTCCATGGCCGTTTTAAGTTCATACTTTCTGAAGCCTTTTGAGAAGTTAAGAACGGCATTATATATTTCCGGCTGTATCTCAAACTTAACCCATCCTCTTTTGTAGTTGAATTGCGGCTTTTCTATAATACCAATCAGCTTCCAAACTCGGCCATCGTCAAATTCAAAGGTCTTGCTTCTTAGTGCTATAAGAGCTTTCTTAACACGGGTGTAATTTTCGTCTTCGTCATTAGCCAAAAACGCAGATATAGGCATGGATACGACCCGATCATCATATAGATTCTTTTCTATCCGAAGCCCAGGGTATAGTTTTTTTCCTTCTATTTCACACTGCATAGCTTCAACAAGTCTATAAACTATGCGTTTTTCATATACGGAAAAATTATACTTAGATACAGTCATTAAATAGCTCTGTATCACATCTTTATTTGTTATTCGTATAGCCATATAACTTTGTTATTTAAAAAACGACATGATGAATGTTCACAAATGTATGAAATAAAAACGACATTTAAAAATATATGTCGTCAAAAACATTCAATATGTCGTTTTTAAGGAGAAAAAAAACATTCAATATGTCGTTTTTAGCATTCAATATGTCGTTTTTAGGTTAGTTTTTATTTGTGTATCAAGCTGAATAATAACACTTTGCAATCTTTTTTTTAGAGTTTGATAAGCATATAACAAGCTATGATTAAAAACAAGTCATAAAATTTTAGCCGGAATGTGGCTTCTAAGCCTCCCAATCCGTGAAAAACGATTTTTTGAATGTTGTTGAAAGCAAGGCAAAAGCCAGCGCAGCGTTTTAAAAGGATCGAATTTTTCGGCGTGTTAAAAAATGTATATATTGGTGATTTTGTGTTTATTTTCTTTGCTTTTGATATACATTGTTATACATTTGCAATAAAAAGTATAATAATATGGAAGTGACAATAAAAAAACTAACTGCATTCAGACTTGACAGCAACCTCCTGGACATGCTGAAGAGTGCTGCCAAACGTGAACACCGGAGCTTAAACAACTTTGTGGAATGTCTTCTTATGGATGCCATGTACACAGAACCAAACGAAGAAACCAAAGCGGCCATAGAAGAAGCTCGTGCCGGGAAAAACTTGAAGAAAGTTGACACAAGCAGCTTCGAGAACTTTATAAAATCCTGTAGTGAATGAGAGAGGTTAAGACTGGTAGTCAGTTCCGGAAAGACCTGAAACGGTACAGGAATGATAAAACCAAACTTGAAAAGCTTTATGATATTGTAGGATACTTGGAACGTTGTGAGGACGTTCCAAAAGAGTTTAAACCTCATATGCTTTCAGGTGATTATGCAGGTCACATGGAATGTCACGTAGAAAATGATTTTCTTTTGATATGGATTGATGATGAAGTCGTAAAGCTGGTTAGGCTTGGCAGTCATTCGGAATTGTTTGGAAAGAAGAAGAAATAACATAACTATTTTAGAAAGTCAGCAGAACTTGTTTTGTTTTTGAAGTTCTGCTGACTTTTGTTTTATGCTTTTGTTCAGAACAAGGACAACTGCCGTTTATCTTCTTCTTCCTGTTTGTGTGCTTTCTGGCTCTGCTTCTCATAATCGAGTATTTCCTGTATTGACCGGATAGCTCTCATTCTCTGTTCCGGAGTGGTGCGCCTTGCCATACCCTTTTCCATTTTTCCATGCTTCAGCCAATTTGAATACATATCGATCAGACAAAGCACTTCTTTTTCCATTACTGTAGGTATTCTCATGGTCTTGGTGTACATGCCGGACACAGCCTTTCTTCCGGAACCTTCTCTGGCTCCACCTTTCCCGGTCTTTTTTCCTGGTTCCTTTTTCATAGGTCTGTTTTGTTTGATTTCGTTACGGAATCAAAGTTAGGTATTTTATATCGGATATCCAAGTAAAACCGCACACTGATTTGCACTGCAAACGGCTGCACTCGTCGGGAGTGTTGGTACACCCCCTTGCCGTGCGGCGCTCCCCGACCGATGAGTGTTTTGTGGTGTTCCGGACACGTTCTGTTGTGCGGTTTTGTTAGGTAATTCTGTTGTGTACCGGGTGTGCGGTTTTCGTGTGTGTTCACGTGTGTGGGATAGGTTCTATCTCTCCCCGTCCCCTTTGCTAATTTCGCGCTGGGGAGGGTGTTCGATAGAACAGCAAGAGGAAACCGGGCAAACCCTGTTTTTTCCTCTTGCCCTACGGGGTTATGCTTTGATTTTCAAAGCATTAGAAAAATTAACCGTTATATGTTGGTTATAACGAATAAATATACTATCTTGTAAACCAATTAGTTAGTATATTAATTCGTTATAATAAGCCTTATAATTATATGGAAAAAGACAGTAAAACAACAGTAGCGGTAGAACGTACTACTTTTGCTAAACTTGACCGTCTGGCCAAGGCAAACAGTGTGTCAAAAATGGAGTATATTACTCATGCCATAAACTACTTTGAGAAGTACGGTATAAACCCGGTCGAGCATGAAAGTCCGGCACAGGAAATGCAGAAGCTTATCAAGCGCATGGACCAGGTGTTCGCATTCCTGAAGAAACAGGAAACGGATCTTGTGCGTCCGGCTTGTGAAGCTCTGGCCGGAGCCAGCACACAGATAACCATAAGCCTTTCATCTTTACTTTCGGAAGAAAAGTTCAGGCGGTTCCTGAAGGACAACAAGGAACTGCTTGCCGGGATAATCAACAGTTCAGACAACAACGGCAAGGCTATAGGCAGGGCAGAAAAAGCGGTGCGGGATGCAGATTCAACTATAAGGAAGAACCAGGATATTATCTTCAAGCGGATAGAAGCCAGCGAAACGGCACAACTCAAGGCCATGCAACATATCGTTTCCTTCCTCGATGCAAAAGGAAAGACCGGGTTGCTCGATGATATAAACAAGGTCTATAAGAAGGAAAAGGAAAGGAGGGGGCTATGAATATAAAAATTCAGGGTGGCGGTTCCGGAACTTATGCCAATACAGGGAGCTGCACAGGAGTAACGACCTATCTCCAGCATGAGGATCTGGAGCGCATGAAGAACGGCCGGGAAGTGCAGCCGTTTTTCAATAACTCTCGTGACTACATAAGCGCACAGGAAGTAACCTTCAAGATAGACAACAACAAGGCAAAATTAAGCCGGAACGATGCGAAGTTCTATGTGATCACGGTAAGCCCTTCCAGCCGGGAGCTGGAGAAAATGGGTAAGACAGAGAAGGAACAGGCTGAAGCCATGAGAAGGTATGTCCGTGATGATGTGATGCAGCACTATGCGGAAGGGTTCGGGAAAGGCTTGAACAAAGAGGATATCGAGTATTACGGAAAGATCCATTTTGAGAGGAAGGGAGCTGACCGGTACGACATGCACGCACATATCATCGTCAGCCGGAAGGACAGGAGCAACACCAGGAAGCTAAGTCCAAAGACCAACCACACCGGGAAGAAGAACTGCGGCAACGTGAAGGGCGGTTTTGACAGAACAGATTTTTTCCGAAAGTGTGAATCTTCATTTGACAAGCGCACAGGGTATGACCGGGCCCCGGAACAGACCTTCGACTATCTCAATACCATGAAGAACGGAAGCCCGAAAGAAATATTCCAGAAAAAGGAGTGGGCGGAACGTGTGAACCATGAACGGCTTGAGAAGATGAAAGCCGAATGGAGCCGGGATTTTCAGCAACCGCACCAGGAACAAGGCCGTGAAGAGATCCAACAACAGGGAAACAGTATTTCCCAAGTTCCGGAAATCAACCAGGCACCACAGCGGAAGAAGCAGCTGGAGGAAGATATTGCACCCAAAAGACAAAAGAAAAATGATTTTAGTTTTTGGAAAAGATGATTCGATTATATTAAAATGGATTTCAAAATGTTAGAGGAGACAAAAACTTAACTTTTGGTGTAATTTATAAGTTTTCTCCTCTAACATAAATATCATCTTATATTTTAAAAAGATAGTATATAAAAACAACTTGTTGTAAAGAAATTCCTTATACCAGGTATCTTGCCCATGAAGTTGTAAAGTTTTCGAGGATGTAAATTAAACTTTATTTCATAGTGGGGGTTTATGAAATATAGCTGTTTATCAATGATTTGTATTTTCCCTTTTTTTAGTAGGCTTTCAAATGCTTCTATGGATAATCTTGTTTTTTTTATGCCTAAAAGTTCATTGATGCAATCTTTATTCTCTCCGAATATATTTAGAATACATTTATATAATATATTAGGTAGTAAGTGTATAAAAGGTAAATGAGACAAAATTCTACTTTTACATATTTGTTGATGTCCGCCAAAAGGCATTTGCCATGCTGGAAAAGACATAAAGATTATGCCGTCATCCGTTATGTATTTCTTTAATTGTTTAAGGAATAAGTCTTTATCATAAATATGCTCGAAAACATCATGGCAGATAATAATATCAAATTTTTCGCTAAAAGAATCAATATTGAAAATATTATCCCATATAAACGAGCCTTTTACTCCTCTTTCTTGAAAAAAGGATTTTGCATCGTTTATACGTGTTTCAGATAAATCTACACCAATGGTTTTACAACCTAATTCCGCAAACGGTAGCAAATTTCCACCATCACCACAACCAATCTCTAAAACACTCTTTTGTTGTCTTATCTCCTTGAATTTAGAGATGTACGGAACAAAGTATTTTCTACTTGTAATAGCAAGCTCTTCAAAATATAAAGCTCGGTTTCTTTGTCTATATTATTTAAGTTCGGCCTATCTGGCCCCGGTGGAATATTATACAAAACTGTTTGCCTGTGAGAAGGCCTATGTGGAACAGTATGACAATTATGTGAAACAGACTTATCGCAACCGTTGTGTCATTGCGGCAGCCGACGGTCCGCTGGCACTGACTATCCCTACGGAAAAAAGCGGTACGCCTAAATGCCTGATGAAGGATGTCCGTATTTCGGATCATGGCAATTGGCGTCATATACATTGGAATGCTTTGGTGGCTGCATATAGAAACAGTCCTTTCTTTGAGTACTATGCTGATGATTTCCGCGTCTTTTATGAAAAGAAATATGCCTTCTTGTGGGATTATAATCAGGAAATTTGTTCTTTAGTATGCGATTTGATCGATATTCATCCCCATATGGAAGGAACAACGGAATATTGCATGGAATTTGTTCCGGGTGAGGTTGATTTTCGTGAGACTATTCATCCGAAGCGTGACTGGCGTGAGGCGGATGCTGACTTTTGCCCTAAACCTTACTATCAAGTTTTTGATGCCAAATACGGTTTTCTGCCGAATTTGAGTATCGCCGATCTTTTGTTTAATATGGGGCCGGAGAGCCTGATTGTTTTGCGAGATAGTGTTAAAGGTATAAACCATAAAGAATAATATCATGAATAATTTGTTTAGTGTAAAAGACCAGGTGGTGGTAATCACCGGTGGAACAGGGGTTTTGGGAAAGGCTATTGCCGCCCATTTGGCAGAAGAAGGTGCCAAGGTTGTTATATTAGGCCGTAAGGCAGAAGTAGGAAATGCCATTGTAAACGAAATCAAGGCCAAAGGCGGGGAAGCCATGTTTCTTGTAACGAATGTGTTGGATGAGGCTATATTGGAGCAGAATCTGAAGGATATTCTCGCAGCATATGGTCGTGTAGATGCATTGCTGAATGCAGCAGGAGGTAATATGCCGGGTGCTACGATTGCTCCTACAGGAAATTTCTTTGATTTGAAGGTCGATGAGTTCCAGAAAGTGCTTAATCTGAATCTTACCGGAACAGTTCTGCCTACACAGGTATTTTTGAAGCCGATGGTGGAACAGAAGAAAGGAGCTATTGTGAACTTCTCTTCTATGGCGGCATTCCGTCCGATGACCCGTGTATGTGGTTATGCGGCTGCAAAGGCGGGAATCTCTAATTTCACTGCGTTCATGGCCAATGAAGTGGCTACGAAATTTGGTGAAGGCATCCGCGTGAATGCCATTGCTCCGGGATTCTTCCTGACCGAACAGAACCGTACTTTGTTGACAAACGAAGATGGTACATATACTCAGCGTGGTAATGATGTGATTCGCCAGACTCCGTTCAAACGTTTCGGTAAAGCAGAGGAACTGTGTGGAACCATCCAGTATCTCATCAGCGATGCCAGCAGCTTTGTAACCGGTACAGTAGCCGTAGTAGATGGTGGTTTCAATGCATTTGCCATGTAACAAGTCTTTAGTTTTTAATTCTCAATTTTTTTATTTGATATGATTTTATGTGAGCAAACATGGCGCTGGTACGGACCGAATGATCCCGTATCATTGTGGGACATCAAACAAGCCGGAGCAACCGGTATTGTCAATGCCTTACATCATATTCCCAACGGTGAAGTATGGACGGTAGAGGAAATAATGAAGCGCAAGAAATTGATTGAAGAAGCAGGATTAACTTGGAGTGTCGTAGAATCCGTGCCCGTACACGAGCATATTAAGACACAGACAGGAGATTATCTGAGATATATCGAGAACTATAAACAGAGTTTGCGTAATCTGGCAGCATGTGGTATCTATATTGTGACTTATAACTTCATGCCTGTACTGGATTGGACCCGTACGGACCTGGCATATACGTTGCCCGATGGTTCCAAGGCATTGCGTTTTGAGCGGGCTGCTTTTGTAGCGTTCGATCTGTTTATCTTGAAACGTCCGGGAGCCGAAAAGGAATACTCGGCCGAAGAGATAGAAAAGGCAAAAGCGCGTCTGGCACAAATGGATGAGGAAGAAATTCATCGTCTGACACGAAATATGATTGCTGGATTGCCCGGTTCGGAGGAAAGTTTTACATTGGAGCAATTCCAAAATGAACTGGACCGTTACAAGGATATTGATGCGGACAAACTCCGCAATAACTTGATTTTCTTCTTGAAAGAAATTTGTCCGGTAGCCGATGAAGTGGGAGTAAAGCTCGTTATTCATCCGGACGATCCGCCTATGTCTATTCTGGGCTTGCCGCGCATTATGAGTACGGAGGCGGATTTCAAGCTGTTGGTGGAAGCTGTACCTAATCCGTCAAACGGACTTTGTCTGTGCTGTGGCTCATTTGGCGTATCTGCACAGAATGATTTGCCGGGTATCATGGAACGTTGGGGAGACCGTATCAATTTTGTTCATTTGCGCAGTACCCAACGTGATGCTGAAGGGAACTTTTATGAGGCGAATCATCTGGAGGGTGATGTGGACATGTATCATGTAGTTAAGAACCTGTTGAAAGTGCAGCAACGTCGTGGAATATCTATTCCTATGCGTCCGGATCATGGTCATCAGATGATAGATGATTTGAACAAGAAAACAAATCCGGGCTATTCTTGTTTGGGACGTATGCGTGGCCTTGCCGAGCTTCGTGGTTTGGAAAAAGGAATAGCGATGAGTATGGAAACAAAATAATCTTTTTTTAACATATAGAAAGAAGGCCTGAATGTCTTCCGGTGATGAGGTATATCCGGAAGTGTTCAGGTCTTCTTTTTGTCTAAAAGATAGATAATGAGGACTATTCTAGACAAATATAGAGATTAATTAGACAAATAAAGAGGTGCAGGCAAGGGGAGGAGGTTTATATTTGCAACAGATTTAATCTAATTAACCCTTAAATTCTTTTATTATGAATAAAAAAACAAAACTGCTTTCAATCCTTGGATTGGTGACAGCTATCCTGTTTTTGTTCTCATCGGAGGTGTTGGCCCAATCCTTATCTATCAGTGGTAAGGTAATTGACAAAAACAGTCAGGAGCCTGTAATTGGGGCCAGTGTTTTAATTGAAGGAACCTCAAACGGTACAATAACCGATTTGGATGGTAACTTTATGCTTTCTAATGTTCCTTCCAAAGGAAATTTAGTTGTGTCTTACATTGGTTATGCTACGCAAACTCTTCCTATTAATGGGAGGACTAGTTTCAGTGTTGTATTGGCTGAAGATACCGAAACGTTGGATGAAGTTGTTGTAATAGGTTATGGCGTACAGAAAAAAGTGAATCTTACCGGATCTGTGTCTTCAGTGAAAGGAGATGCATTGGAACGTCGTCCGGTAGCTGATGCCACACAGAGTTTGCAAGGGATGGTTCCGGGGCTGTTGGTGAGCAACTCAAATACGGGTCGTCCGGGAGCTAGTGGTACGTTGACTTTGCGTGGACAAGGCAATCTGGATAATAATGCGAATCCTTATATTTTGGTTGATGGAGTGGAAATGAGTCTCTCGGACGTGAACCCGAATGATATTGAAAGTATTTCTGTATTGAAAGATGCTGCTGCTTGTGCCATTTATGGTGCACGTGCGGCGTATGGTGTCATTTTGGTCACTACCAAGAAAGGTGAGGAAGGTAAAATGCGTGTAAATTACCAAGGAAACGTAGGTTGGAGTACGCCGACTGTATTGCCTGATATGGTTGATTCCTATGAATTTGCTCAGTATTGGAATGCCGGATGTATCAATGCAGGTTCTCCTCGTTTGTATAGTGAGGAAAAAATGGGTTTATTACAGCAATATATTAAAGATCCCAGTAGTGTGGATCCTTGGTTCGAACTTCCTAAAAATTCTAATATGAACCCGGCATTCGAAAATTCAGAATTAGGAGTAGGAAATACTAATTATTTCGATTTGCATTATAAGGATTGGGCATTCAAGCAAAATCATAATCTCAGCTTGAGTGGGGGTGGCAAAAAAGCACAATATTATATTTCTGGTGGTTATTATTCGGAAGATGGTATTCTCCGTTATGCCGATATGGATTTCAGCCGTTATAATTTTGCCGCTAATATTTCTTCTCAGATTACCGATTGGATGAAGGTAAAAGTAAATACGAAGTTTATGCATTCCGATGAGGATACTCCTTTTGGTGACGGAGGGCTTAGTGAAGGCTTTTATCATTCATTGGCACGTTTCCGTCCTACAGTTGCTCCTATTGATCCGAATGGGCATTTTACAGAACTGACTATGATTCCTTATTTGCAGAGTGGTACGTATACAAATACTCAACGTGACCGTTTTAGTTTAACGGCAGGTTTAGATATCCAGCCTGTGAAAAACTGGTTTATCTTTTTTGATTATACATATAAATTGATGGATTTGGAATATGAGGCATTGAACGTGAGCCCGTTAATTTATGGGGCTGACGGGGTGAGTACTTCGAAAGGTGTGCGTGATGAGTTGGGTGTATCACCCGATGGCAAGTTTACCCGTTATTATGCGCATACTCGCTACCAATCTATAAATTTATATTCGAATTATCTCTTTACTTTGGGAGACAAGCATAATTTTACCGTAATGGCAGGTTATCAGGAAGAAAATAATGACTATAGTTATATGAAGAACTCGATTACCGGACTTTATTCAACTTCAAATCCTAATGTAGGTATGGGAACCGGTGATAAGACGGTAGTCGATACTCGTAATGGTTGGGCAACCCGTGGCTTTTTCGGACGTGTGAATTATGATTATGACGGACGTTATCTTCTTGAATTGAATGGACGATATGATGGTTCGTCACGTTTTGCCAAAGGTAATCGTTGGGGCTTCTTTCCATCTGCATCTTTAGGATGGAATATTACCCGGGAACAGTTTATGATGCCGATAGCCGATGTAGTTTCCAACTTGAAACTCCGTGCTTCTTACGGATTACTGGGCAATCAGGCGGGTGCGGCCCTTTATACTTTTGCCGCTACTATGGATTTGAATGATAAATTGGGAAATTATATATTCTCGGATGGACGCCACATCTTTACTAAGGCCCCTGCCGTAGTCAACCCGAATACGACTTGGGAAAAGGTAGAGAGTAAGAATATAGGTTTGGATTTCGGTTTCTTTGGTAATTCGTTGACCGGTTCTTTTGATGTTTTTCAACGTGATACGAAGGATATGTTAGGACCTACGGTGGATTTCCCGGATTTCTTTGGTGCAGACGCTCCTAAAACCAATAATGCCCGTATGCGTAACCGTGGTTGGGAATTGGTGCTGAATTATCGTGGAAAAATTGGAAAGGATATTGACTATAGCATAGGTGGTTCTCTTTCGGATGCTACTGCTGAAGTGACTGAATATGAAGGAACTAGAACAAATCCTAAAGATAATTGGTATAAAGGAAAGAAAGCTGGTGAAATTTGGGGATATCGGGCGGACGGACTGATCCAGACTCAGGCAGAGGCTGATGAGTATAATAATACCTATGATTTATCTTTTATTAGCGGAAAACCTTGGACACCGGGGGATGTGAAATATCGTGATCTGAATGGAGATAAGAAAATCAATAATGGGCTTAATACGTTGGATGATATGGGCGATATGACGGTGATTGGTAATACCACTCCCCGTTATCAATATACCATTAACGGTTCAATTAGCTGGAAAGGTGTAACCGTAAGTGCCATGTTCCAAGGAGTGGCTAAACGAGATTGGGATCCTGGTACCGGAGCTTATTTTTGGGGAAGCGGACCTTATGCGCAAGTGACGGTGTTTAAAGAGCATTTGGATTATTGGAGTGAAACAAATACAGGGGCTTATTATCCGAAACCTTATATTCATACGGCAGGAGGGGTGGTTCCTTTCCGTAATAAGACAATGACGCTTAGTGACCGTTATCTCCAGAGTGGTGCTTATTGCCGTCTGAAAAATCTGACAGTGAGTTATGATATCCCTGCCGTATGGACAAAAAAGGTAGGGTTACAGAAGGTGCAGGTGTTTTTCTCTGGTGAGAATTTGTTGACTTTTACCACTTTGAAAGGAATGTTTGATCCGGAAGCTATCTTTACCAAGAATGATTACACGGCTGAAGGTGGAAAGAACTATCCTATGAACAAGGTGATATCTTTTGGTCTAGTTGTTAACTTATAATTTGATGAATATTATGAAGAAAAGAAATATATTTTTTGGTCTGGTTTTGATGTTAGGTCTTACCGGTTGCTATGATTTGGATAAGATGCCTGAAGGGGTACTGTCTACGACGATTCCTTTTGCAAGTACGGGGGAAATGAGAAATTATCTGGATCAATTCTATCAGACAGGTAATTATAAATATGACTATGTCAGCTTTGGTGATGGAATGCGTGCGCAAGGTTTTGATGCCGGTGGTGGACAATATATTGCCGGGGCAGATACACATAGTGATAATATGGCTTCCAGTTCGGTTAGTACCCGTTTGGCAGGTGAAACGACATTGAGTAGTGCGGTCAAACTGCAAAATTATACAGCTATCCGTAATTTAAATTTTATGCTGTGTAATTTAGATAATTGTGTGGAAAAAGGATCTGCTGATTATAATCAGTATGTGGGTGAGGCTTATTATTTCCGCGCATGGTATTATTATCAGATGTTTATCAGCTATGGGCGCCTGACGTGGGTGAACACTCCGCTTGATCCTAATATGGAAGAAATGAAATTGCCTCGTGCTAACCGCACGATTATTGCCGACAGTATTTTGGCTGATCTGGATAAAGCGGTGATGTATCTCAATACTCAGAACAATAGTGCTACCATGCGGATTCATAAAGATGTGGCGCGTGCTTTGAAAAGTGAAGTGGCCTTGTTTGAAGGAACTTGGGAAAAATACCATAAAGCGAAAAATGATAAGTTTTTTGATTCTACGGTGACCGATGAAAAAATTCGCGATTATTTTAATCAGGCTGTTGCAGCTGCAAAAGAAGTGATGGATCGTGGCGTATGGGCCATTTATAATACTGGTAACAAATTGGATGATTATCGTCAGATGTTTCAGACTACAGATTTATCGGGTAATCCGGAAGTACTTTGGTATAAACAGTATGATGGAGATCAGATTGGTAATAATGTAAACCGTTACTTAAATCAAGGAGGAGGGAGTGTAGGTGTTACGGCTTCATTAGTGGATGATTATCTGACAATTGATGGTAAACCGTTTGTTGGTGATGAGCGGATTGAAGCGAAAAAGGTGTTCGGGAATGAATTGCAGCCGACTTTGCGTGATCCGCGTTTGTCACAGACTGTTTGTATGCCGGGGCAGCAATTACGTCCGGATGACAAGGCTCCTTATTATGTTGTACCGCCATTGATTGGTACTTCATCCTATAATCAGAATATGACTGGTTATTCTTTATTAAAACATGTGCAAATTGATTATACGGGCAGTCTGGATGCCGAGTTCAAGGGAGCCACACCGGCTATTCAGTTCCGTTATGCAGATATCTTGCTGAATTATGCGGAAGCTCTGGCTGAACTGGATGGTGTGGGGAATGCGCAGAAAATTATTGATGCCTTGCAACCTTTACGTGACCGTGTAGGCATGCCTCCGGTGGATTTTGACAGGGAATATAATCAGGAAGCTGATTATGGTTTCCGCAATCTTGATAAGTATATTCAGGCTGTACGTCGTGAACGCCGGGTTGAAAAAGCCTGTGAAGGACGCCGTCAGGAAGATATCATGCGCTGGGCTGCTGCGGACGAATTAATAGTGAGCAAATGGCCGAAAGGTGCGCTCTTTGTGGGAAGTAATCTTGAGAACCATCCTGTATATGGTGATAAGTTAATTTATGATCAAGCTTCAGGAAATAATCTTTTCCTGACAGGCAAGCCCGGGGATCCGTTGCGCTATATTATACCTACGAATCCTGCAGGGTATGAATCGGGTTGGAAGTTTGATGTCAACCGTGACTATCTGTTACCCATTCAGACACGTATGTTAGGAGATTTGACCGGTGGTATGTGGGAGCAAAATCCCGGATGGTAGGAATTATGTTAATAAAAAAGATATGAATAGAGTAACACCTGTGTTATTATATTCTTTGACGGGGGCAGCGGTGTTGTCATCGCTGTCTTCCTGCAAAGAAAAGAAATCTGAAGAGGTAAAAAAGCCGATGAATGTGGTCTATATCATGTGTGACGACCATTCTTATCAGACGATCAGTGCCTATGACCAACGTTATATGCAGACACCCAATATTGACCGGATAGCCAATGAGGGTGTCCGTTTCACAAACAGCTTTGTAGCAAACTCTCTGAGTGGTCCCAGCCGTGCCTGCATGCTGACCGGTAAACATAGTCATGCCAATGGATTTACGGATAATACCACCACATTTGACGGTAACCAGCAGACTTTCCCGAAACTGCTTCAGGCTAATGGCTATCAGACTGCTATGATCGGTAAATGGCATCTGGTATCTGAACCTACCGGATTTAATTATTGGGACATCCTGATAGGACAAGGGGATTATTATAATCCGAAATTTATTAAAAATGGTGAACGGGTACAACGGGAAGGCTATGCTACCAACATTGTGACAGATTTAGCAATAAATTGGATGGACAGCATCCGGGACAAGAGTAAACCATTCTGTCTTTTTATTCATCATAAGGCTCCTCATCGTACTTGGATGCCCGATCTTTGTGATCTTGACTTGTATGATGATGTGATTTATCCGATGCCCGAAAACTTCTATGATAAATATGAAGGTAGAATTCCTGCATCCAAGCAGGAAATGAGCATTATAAAGGATATGGATTTGGTGTATGACCTGAAGATGGCGGACAAGGAGAATGAGATCCATACCACAACGGGACTGGAAGAAGCGGGCAGAAATATGTATAATGCTCTGAATCCGGAACAGAAGGCTGCTTGGGATAAACACTATGATCCTATCATTGCCAGATTCAAAAAGGATAAACTGACGGGTAAAGCCTTGGCAGAATGGAAATATCAGCAATATATGCATGATTATATGCGAGTTATTTATTCTGTAGACCGTAATGTGGGACGTGTCTTGAAATATCTGGAAGAGAACGGATTGATGGAAAATACGATGATTGTCTATACTTCCGACCAGGGATTCTATATGGGAGAACATGGTTGGTTTGACAAGCGTTTTATGTATGAAGAGTCTTTCCGTACTCCCTTGCTGGTCCGTTTGCCGGGAGGAAAGAAAGGTGATGTTGATGAGATGGTGCAAAATATTGATTATGGTCCTACTATATTGGACCTTGCAGGGGTGGAGGTACCGGCAGATATGCATGGAGTTTCTTTCTTGCCTTTGCTGAAGGGGGAGAAAGTGCCTGACTGGCGTAAATCATTGTATTATCATTTTTATGAATACCCGGCTGAACATGCTGTCCGCCGCCATTATGGTGTACGTACAGAACGTTATAAATTGATGCATTTTTATAATGACATAGACTGTTGGGAACTATATGATTTACAGGAAGATCCTATGGAGATGCATAATATCTACGGACAACCTGGAACGGAAGAGTTGGTTAAAGAATTGAAGACGGAATTATTACGTCTCCAAGTTCAGTATGATGACCCTATTCGTAACATTTACAAGGATTGACAACCTAATCTGACCTAAATTTAACATAGCATGAAGTATTCCCGGTCTTTCTGTTTTCAAGAAGGTCGGGAATCTTTTTTTCTATAATCGGACGGACTCATTCCCATTGCATTTTTGAATACAGTGCTGAAATTGCGTGAATGCTTGAATCCTGACTGTTCTGCTACTTCGCTTATGGACAGTGTGGTGGCATCTAGTAATTTACGGGCATATTCCAAACGGCATTTTATGATGTATTCACTGATGCCTATATCCATCATTCCTTTAGTCTTGTTGTAGAGTGACGCACGGCTCATTCCCATTTGCTTTGCTATGAAATTGACATCCATATCCACATTGCTGATATTTTCATTGACAATGCGGCTGAATTGAAGCATCAGCTGCTCATTGATGTGATTCAGATTTTCTTGTTTGGGTATAGGGATATCTATGGTGGCATAGTGCTTTTTCACGATGTTGTGATTATGCATGATATTCTGTATCTGGATAGAAAGTAAATCCATGTCAAACGGTTTGGTTATATAGGCTTCTGCTCCTGTTTTGTATCCTTCTTCTATACTGGCGTCATCGACACAGGAAGTAAGCAGTATCACAGGCATATAGTTTAAGTCTGGTTTTTGTTTGATATAGCGGCATAGTTCAAATCCGTTCATGCGGGGCATTTTGACATCACTTAATACAATTTGGGGGCGTTGTGACGTAAGGATAGGAAGAGCTTCCATGCCATCATGAGCTTCATACACTTCTTCAAACAGAACTTGTAGGTTGCAAATCAGGTAATTACATAAGTCGCGATCATCTTCCACTATTAGAATAGAATGAAATTTCTCTATGTTGTCTTGTTGAGGTTGTTTGTAATCGATGTCGGCTGATAGATGCAATGCATCATTCAAATAGGTTTGAGGTGTAGATTGAATGTCGGCGGCTTCCTGTCTATACGGTAATGTGAAAAAGAAAGTCGCTCCTTTGGTTTCATTATTTTGGGCTCCGATGATGCCTCCGTGCATTTCTACCAGTTGTTTGGCGTATGACAAGCCGATTCCGTTACCTTGAAAGCTATGTTTACCCTGATAGAAGCGAGTGAATAAATTGGCTATATCTTCTTCTTGAAGACCTATTCCCTCATCTTTTATAGTTACCCGTACACGGCTTCCATTACCTTCGAGGTAAGTGGAAACAGTGACAGTAGAATTTTCTTCGCTGAATTTATAGGCATTTGTCAATAGGTTGTTAACGACGATTTCACATTGACTGCAGTCAAAATACATAGTTTCTATGGTAGTGTCAGGAGTAAATGCCAATGAGATATTACGTAACGAAAGTTCATCCTTGAAATCATTTAGGATACTTTGCAACCATTCGTTGAAGGGCGTGGAAGACATGCGCAGGATATTTTTCTCTACTTCCATCTTGCGCATATTCAGAATCATGTCAATGATGTTTTTCATTTGTCGTGCTTGCTTGAACGCACCATATAGTTTGCCACGGAGTTCATAGGGGATTTGTTTGCTGTTTGTAAGTTGTTTCAACGGTGTATAAATCAAGGTTAAAGGGGTACGCAGTTCATGGTTGATATTGATCAAAGCTTTCACTTTTTCCTTGTAGATGGTACGTTCCTGTTCCTTGTATTTCCGTTTCAGTTGACGGTCGTGAGCTTTTATGATATAGATAATGAAAAGAATGATGATGACCGCACATAATAGGATGAACCAGGATTGTTGCCACCACGGAGGAAGGACAGTGAATTTTAGCAAAGTGAATTCAGGGCTCCAGCTACCATCGTTCTGTGTACATTGAACCGTTATTTTATAGTCGCCCGGAGAAATGGTATGTAAAACAAGATGGGGACGGGATGTTTCTGTGTATTCTGTGTTCAGCCCTTTTATACGGAACCGGTAGATGCGCTTGTGAAATACATTTCCCCCTTCCAGTTGTGTATGTATTTTTAGGGAGGAGAAATTATAAGGAATTTCCATAGTTGATCGGGGGATGAAGTGAACTGTTGTGCCGTTCAATGCTATTTCTTGCAACTTAAGTGTGATGGGAGGTGGAGCCGAAGCTGGTTTTAAAGCTTTGTTGATTCGTACCAATCCCTCGGAGCCACCCATGTATATGTTGCCGTCACTTGCCACCAATGCAGGTTTGGCTAAAAAGTCGTTAGGTAATATGCCGTCCATCTCATTGTAGATGACAAAATGATTTTTATGTGGATTATAAGCGTATATGATTCCCAATGACCCCATCCATACGATGCCTTCATGGTCAATGACTAAAGAAGTGATTACGTCATTTCCATCGGGTAGCTTTAATGGCTCTTTACGGTTTGAGGGCAGGTGAATTCTGGTGACTCCATTAGGTTCGGCTATCCATAGAGTCCCTAAAGAATCAATGCTTGCAGCTAATATCTGGTTATTTTTCTCATAAGCTATGGTTTCGTATTCGTTTTTCTCTTTGTTGTATTGGAATACATTGTTTCGGTCATGAAAAAATGGATAAGTACGGTATTTTCCAATATAGATCCAGGAATATTGTAATTGTTTGTTCTTGAAGTGGATGGGAATAAGTTGTTGGCTTCCGGGAATATATCGGTAAAAAGCATTACCGTATAGTTCTATTTCGTTCCGATCATTAACTCGTATATTGGTGGGTGCACTGGAGCTTGCCAGCTTTGCTTCTGCATCTTTGTCCGGAAGAGAGAAGCGCTGGTAGTTTCCTGTCTTTTTATTGAAGCGGAAGATTCCTTTTGAAAAACTGGATGCTAGCAGTTCGGTTTCGGATAAAGGGCAAATGGATACTATTTTTTCTCCCAATGTTTGCGGATAGTGGGTAAAACGTTCCGTTTGCGGGTCAAAGCAGTTGATACCGCCTCCGTCCGTACCAATCCAGATCCGTCCGTCTTTATCTTCCCATAGGCATAAGGGGCATTTGTCGGACAAGCCTGAGGCTGGGTTTTGTGCAGCTTTGGTATAGGTAGTGATAAAACCTTTTTCTGCTCCTAGTACGCCTTCCCGCACCATACCTATCCACATGTGGTTGTTGCTGTGGCATAGGCATGTGACTGAATTGGCAGGGAATTGCCGGTTTTCTTTGTTTGATAAGATTTGAATATCATGAGTGTCCGGATAGATTATATTCACTCCGCCGCCATCTGTTGCCAGCCAAATGGCTTTATCCCATTCTGTTATATCAAGAACGATATCGTTGCTCAAGTTTGAATTACGGGTATTATAGGAGGTCAGCAGTTGTCCATCCTGATTATAACATTTTACTCCTTGCCCGTAGAAGGAGACCCAGTAACGTCCGGAGGAATCCTTATATAGATCGTATGCATTGGATGATTCACCGAATGGAGAATCAGTTATTTCTCCTGTATGTTTATTTAATAGCTTTATTTCCCATGCATTGTTTATTATCAGGTAATGAGTGGAGTCGAAAGGCTCCATCTTGATAATATGGATTCCTGTTGTTTTTAAAGGGATTGCTTTGGAATGTTTTAATTCTTTTTCATATACAAGCAATGTGTCGGTTACAGGTATCAGCAGCTTGCTTCCTTCAGTTGTTATAATGGAAGCTTTTACCGGCTGATTATGTCGCAGAAAAATTTGCAGGGAATCTTTCTCATATTCATAATAACTGATTCCTTGTGAGGTGATCGCCCATATCCGTTCTTCATTATCTCCGAAAATATCGTTGATGTAATGGCTGTTTTTACGTAATAAATACGGTAGATTATATTTCTTGATTTTTTCTCCATTGAAACGATATATTCCCTGAGTGGTTCCGACCCATAATGAACCGTTTTTGTCATCGTATAAGGATATAATAGAGGTTGGAAGTCCTTCTTTAATAGAAAGTTGTTTAAAATGATAATAAGGACGGTTGATGGAATAAGTCTTTATGATAAAACAACATAGAACCAGGATTACATAGACGGTTTTTCTCATTCAGATAAGGTCTTAAAACAAATATTTGTACAAATATAAGAAATAGGTTTGTAGATACTAATTGAAAAGTGCGCTGTATTCTAATTGAAAAGAGCTCCATCCAT